>ORJL011475691.1_pt1 | contig 29272 bp, 27 predicted proteins | sample 1779941 | NCBI WGS metagenome assembly ORJL01 (sample SAMEA104232317, study PRJEB22302) | groundwater metagenome | biome: forest; feature: aquifer; material: groundwater | place: USA | collected 2011-08-07 | depth 5.8 m
AACTTCCCATACGTTCAGTCCCAGTCTTTCACATATTATAGCCATTTCGTTCACCATAGCTATATTCACCGCTCGATACGTATTCTCCAGAAGCTTTACCATTTCTGCAGTTCTAACATTTGAAACAGGAACAACGTTGTCCACAAGACGCTTATATAAACTGCAGGCCACCTCCCGACAGGTGGATGTTACTCCTCCAACGATCTTAGGAGTGTTTTTCAGAGTCCAGTCTGTGCGTCCTGGGTCGATACGCTCAGGTGAATAGGCAAGGAAAAAATCACTCCCGACTGTTAAACCACTCCTTGTTAGCATCGGAAGTAACACATCCTCGGTTGTACCTGGATAGGAAGTGCTTTCTAATATTACAAGTTGCCCTTTATGCAAATGCTCAACAATGCATTTGGATGCAGAAATAATGTAGGCGAGGTCGGGGTCTCGAGTCTTATTTAAGGGAGTGGGAACACAAATAATCACGGCGTCAGTTTGTTGAAGAAGGGCAAAGTCGTCCGATGCAACCAAGTCCCCACTGTCCAGAATAAGCGAAGCTATACGTTGATCCGAAACATCCAATATGTAGGACTTGCCCCTTTTGAGGCTATCAAGGCGCTTCTTATCTGTTTCTAAGCCGAAGACCGTAAAGCCCGCTTCGGCAAATGAGACTGCTAAAGGTAACCCTACGTATCCTAACCCAACGATCGCAACCTTAGCTTCGTACCTTTGAATTTTTGTCATCAGCTTAGATGCAAAGGTGTTCGTTTTAGATCTCATACTAATCTCCAGACGTTTACATGTAGAAGGCCATACCTTGAAGCCCGAAGTCAACTCAAACAAACTCAACAGTCTAAGGTTTCAACAACAAAGATATAGGATAATGCACAAGGCTGCTATTAGTCAAAAAGGCGATGCCCTTGTACCGGAGGCTATCCGTCATTCTAACTGCCTCGCTTAATGGATCTTGGCATATACACCTGATCAACTCTATCGACATCGTTAACATAGCACGATAAACATTATTCATAGATGTATCTAAAACCTCCTGTCTCAATACCAATTCCCCATAACTTTGCAACCTCGGCTGCCTCAAAATTATGCTTGGCCACTTAATAGAGTCTATATTTAGAAAGAACAGATGAAAATATTCGCCCAAAAAGCTGGGCAACTGGTGCCACAGGTTTATTGATAAACACAGGTTTTCTAGTGCCTAGGAGAGAATACCTTCACCGAGCCTTTTTGGGCCTTGTCCGAAAAAGTCACAAGCTGTCCCAGAGGGAAGGCATTGCTAAGCTGCTCTGCGATGCGCCTCTCATCCGAATCCTCCGGATCGACTAAGATGATGCACGAAGCTGAGGCCGCATTCAGTGGCTTGCCCGAAGCAATATCTCTGCGATCAAACATGCGGGGTAGTCTTCCACCTGGCTCGAAGGAGTCCATGGCCGGCTTCAGCAAAGCTTCCGTCTCCCTGGCAATAAAAATCGTCCCGTCGATGCTGTTTCCGCACAGCTTGGAACGCAAAGCCCCAATGGCTACGGCCTCCTGGCTGAGGTGCGACTTCTTAGGCGATTCGAACCAGAAGCGGTTGATATTCAAGGTTAGCACAACAAGAGCCAGAGCGACAAAAACACCCGCCCAGGCTTTTCGACGGTTGGCAACTGCCAGAGAAGCAGTTACCCTGTTCCAAGTATAGATAGCTGCTATTCCCGCTAGAAGCATCAGTGGTGGAATTACAAAGCTCATTCTGGTGATGGCCACCATTGGATAAGGGGACAGAACCCCCGTGGCCATCATCGCAACGATGTACCACAAAATGAGCAATTTGTGAGGAGCGAGAGTAATATATCGAAGGGCCAGCCCGATGCCCAGTACAGCTAGGACACCGGTGATAGGATCTAGGAGAGACCCAGAAACAAAGTGAAAGACATCCGGGTTGTAGTTAAAGGCCAGAAGATTATTGTGCAGATTATCCACTACCCGTTCGCCAACTGGTCCAGTGACGACGCGAGAGTACCATCCACTGGTCTGGTGAACCATATGTGAAATGACTTGTGTCTTGCTGGCGGCAAAGATGGGTGAGGCTGCTAGGACGAAGCCCAGAATCACCGGCCAAAAGTTCAGCATCTGTCGTCGGCATCTAGGCTGTGCCAGAACAAAAAGAATCATGATAGGCAAAATGACTCTGGCTGAGTAGTAAGTGTAAAAACCAAGGCCAGCAATCGCGCCAGAGATGTATAAAAGCAAAGGGCTGCCTTTCTTGAGGCCATATATGAAAAAGGCCAAAGCCCACACAGTCGGCAGGATGGCATTGACATTGTTGTACCCTATGTGAGCGTACGCAAAGAGATAGTGGCTAGAAGCCAACAAAACAGTGGAGGTAGCAGCCAGTTTCTTACCACCCAATCCCCTGCCCAATAGATAAAACCCTGGAATGGATAGAACCACGCTCAGAAGGGACGATAGCTTCCATCCACGCTGGTCAGCACCGAAAAGTCTCATTACTTCAGCTTGGTACACTGAGTTCAATACAGGCTGTTCTCCATAAACCCCGGCTTGGTCAAAAGGGCGAGAGATGCCATTCTTCAAGATGCCCTTGGCCTCGGAAAAAAAGGCGTACTCGTCACCTATGGCTGAGTATTGCCAGGAGACTAGGTCACGCACGTTCATTGCCAAGAAAATCGTCATCAAAGCCGCGACCAAAAGCAACTCAAACAGGACAGCTCTGTCAAGACCGACTTTAGGTAGTTTCAAGCGCCTAAGAAGAGGCACGGCAAAGGCAAAAAGAGCCGCCAGCCATAGCCACAGATCTGAGGAATATCGGGAACCATTGAGCAAACGTAGCACAAGAGCCAACATCAAGAAGAAACCCACGATCGCAGAGACGAGGGACACCTTGCCCTTGAGTATTTGCCAGGGCCGCTCCATGTTAGCTTTGAAAGCCTCATCTTTGACATAAGACATAGGCTTATTGCACCCGATACCAAAAAGGGCAATACCTAGTGCCAAGAGAAGGATCCCAAGAACCGGCGCCCTTGATCCTGAGTCAGCTACGACAAAGACTAGTTGCCCTAAGCTCGCTACAACAATGCCAGCCACCAGAAAAAAGATTAAACTCAAGGGGTTGACAAAGAATCGTCTTACACCTTCCGGAACGAGTTTCTCTTTGGCGAGGATTATCCTACGGTGTAGTCTTAGCCTATTCATTCGAGAGATTGTGGGGACATAAACATGTGGTTCGCTAACGTAAAGAAGAAGAGAGCCACAGGAGTCGCAGAAATGGTGACCTCTGGGATTTTGGCTAGCACAAGAGGGGCAGATCAGCTGCTCTACGATAATTGAGCGGCCGCAGTGTCCGCAGAATTGGGCCGACGAACGATTATGCTGGCTACACCAGGGACAGATCAATATCCAACCTCTATCCAACCTCTATCCAACCTCTGAAGAATGTCTAGACTACGTCAAGACAAGGTACGAAGTTCCATAGAATATGACAACAAAGTGCCCAGCGCAATATTATGGTTGTCTTGAGTATATGTGGATATGGATTCACAGTAAAGAACAATGATTTGCAGCTCATTGTTTTTCCATCTACGGGTGAAAGCAAAGTGACTCCTTTGTCCCCATACATTACAGTATGCAAGTGCATAAGCTAATCCAAAGGAATTTGCTGTAGGCTTTGCACATCGCTTTCTAATGGAGGAATGCATACTGTCTCGGGTCTAATGTATTGCAAGCAAAGGCTGTTGGAGTCGGTGCCGGCACGCCGTACAATTGAGCACTGTTTGATTGACAAGCGACTACTTCATTTCCCATGACATATCAGTACACGTGCGCTTCATTGCCTAATAACTCCATAGAATCCGAGTTTCCCTTTCAGTTTATTGATTGTTTCCCAAAAGCAATCCGCATACGAGCCGAGACGTGTCAAATCCAACATGACCCGCCAACACACTTTCAGTGGGCGCTAACCCCCTTCTACCTATTGGCATAGTATAGTAACTATCTGGTCTGCCTTGGTATGCCTTATTGTACGCTATAGTGGCGCCTGGAGCAGGTTTAATATGTGCCCAACTGCCGTCATTTCCAATTCCCTGGTCTAGGTAATCGAGTCAGTGCCACCGTCGGGCACTCGGTTGTTTGCATCTCCTTTATTTTGGCAGAGGATTTGTTCGTCGATTTTGATATAGTCGTTCAGTCTTGAGACAGGCATACAAGACATCCAAAAGTTTACTCCCGGTTTTGTACATCGCTTTCAGAGGCACGACACCTCTGTTTCGGAGTCTGGTGTAATAACAGCTAAAATCGTTGGGATGAGTATCGGCGTGCCTAATAATGCTAGCCACGGTCTGTAAAACAAGTGTTTTCCCCACACGGTTTCCCCTCTTGCCGCGAACCGTCCGTTCGCTCGTTCCTGACTGGCGAGTCACTCCATAGAAACCAAAGGCCTTCTTTAGTTTGTTGCTGTTTTCCCAAAGCCTTACATCTTTGATTAAGCCGATAAAAAGGGCGGTTCTAATCGGACCTACACCAGGTATGGACAACAATACGTGACCATAGGGGTGTCTTATTGATTCACGAGTAATTTTTCTATCCAGTGCTCCGATTTGCCGCTCTAGATCCAAGTAATACCTCGCCCAGACCATTGTGCTTGCTCTCAACGCATTGGAATTTACGCCAACGCTGTTCTCCGCTAGACAAACCAATCGTTTTCGAATGTGTTTCAACACTTTGACCTTCGACAGTTCAATATCAGCGCAGATATCAGCAGGAGTTGGATATTTGTGCGCAATTCTCAATAGAGTCTCCCTGTTCTTAGATATGCCTTCAGGGAAAGCAGCTCTAAGTATTTGGCTGAGTCGATTTGTTGCTTGCACTCTGGCCGCCACTAATTGTTGACGTAGCCTGCATAGCTGCAAGAGATTGAGAGCCAAGTCCTCAGTACCCTTGACCACCTCAACTAAATTGAATTTCATGCCAAGAGCTTGATGTAGGTGCAGACAATAAGCGAGTGTTTTGGCGTCTATACGGTCTGTTTTTGTTTCTTGCAGTAGTAGTTTTTCCCTGATCAGCTTTCCGGAGTAACCTGGAAAGTAAACTAATGAACACCCTATCAAGTTAAGGAAGTTTGAAAGGGGGGCACCATAATAACCGCCGGTTTCGTCAATGGCGGCTATGCAATTCTGAGGTTGTGATAGCTCGAGGAGCTTACTTCTCAGATTTTCGAAATCCTCCTTGGTCGGCTTTACAGAAAGCGACTCAATCTTATCCCAAGGCGGCGCCTCTATGCCGTTCTTAGCCTGAAGGAACGCGACTTCACAGGAATCTCGGGAAACATCTACCCCAATAAACAGTGAGTATTTCTTCGATGGCATCTCGAACGCACCAATCTAAAGGAGGGAGTAGCGCTGGCCGTGTGGGCGATTGACATATTTTGGATCTGCATCAGTCCAAGCTTTCGTACTCGCCTGTATGAGCCAGCGCACTGCCAAAGAAATGAACGATGCTGCATAGTCATCACGAACCTCTTTGGCATTTTCTCCCATATAACTTGGATAAGTTGACTTATAGTCTATGGACTCATATTCTAACCGTCTTCTATCATTCTTTCAACCACTCTTTTTCTAACAGCGATGGACAGTTTTATCAAAGCATTTGGCTCGAATCTGAGGCACCTCAGAAATCAACGCCATCTCACTCAGGAAGAAGTTGCCCACTCGGCTGGAATTCACGTGACATATCTTAGTGGTATTGAGAGAGGAACTCGTAATCCCTCATTGAAAAATCTGCACAAGATCGCAGTTGCTTTGGATTGTCCAGTCACAGAGCTTTTCGTATTTGAGCTACAATCCCGGTAGTCTGTCCAATATAACTGAGCCATCGGCTATATTGCCAACCTAAGGTCGCAGACGTACAAGCCTACAAGTGATTTCAACTTCGGTGGTAGCAGATTTTCTTTCAGCATCTGTCTAGGCCCCTTGCCTATGAGATTCTCATTTAGCCTCTTGGTTCTATCTTCGCTGGCTCGGAATGTCGGTCATCTCGACTTCATATGTGCCAGGAAATTCTGGGGATTTCTAAGATTAACGTTGCTGTAGAGAAACTTGAGTGCAGTATGGGCACATGCATGAATTGAGTGTACTGCCCCACCCAATTTGTCCAGTCACTAATGATGCATTCTTTCACCCCCCATGGTTCACCAATCGTTCTAATCCTCCTTTTATCACCCGAAATGGTGATGTATCGAGAGAGTAGCCATACGAAAATAGCTCCAGTGATAAGAGCAACTTGGAATCGTCTAGTTGAGCGAAGAGCAAAGCCTGGGGCAATTGTGAGAATCAAGGGCAGCTGGGGTGAAGCGGCATTTGCGATTGCTGGTTCGCACACTACTATGGTAAAAGCTCTCTGCACTCCTGTCGACACCAATCTGGCCGTGGCTTTGTTGAACGACCACCAGGTTGAGTGACTTCGTCATCCTATCTCATCTCTCCTCATTTAGGAATCCATCTAATTGCCACCCGTCCTCCATATGCTGGTATCGTTTCGTACACTGACCAACGAGCTCTAGGCGATCTCTCAGCGGTAGGCTTCAAGAATTATCTCGAAGGGACACGCCAAGTTGCCACGGAAGCATACCGCATGCTAATTCCTGGTCGAAACTGCGCCATTCTGATAGGCGATACGAGAAAACATCGACACTACATCCCGATCTCAACGAGGGTGATGGAAACATTCCTTGGGTCGGGTTCGTCCTCGCGAGGACATTATAAAGTTACAGTGGAACATGAAGGTGACTCGGGAGCGCTGGCGTGGGAGAAGATATGATTTTCTCACAATTACCCACGAACATCTCTTCGTTTTTAGAAAGCCCGAAGCTGGCGAAAAGACCTCACCTCTGAAACTGAGCAAGGCATGGCGCCAAAACGGCTAGTGGTCTCCAGTCGTCCGAGCGGCCCTTCATTTTCTCACTCTCTCGCGAGACACGTAGCTTGCACCTACAGCATCCATACCGCTCTATGTTGACTTCGCCATCAATCTCTTGTTAGTGGCAAATTAGCAGAGGTATAATAGCAACGCACCATGTTGCGTAGTAATAATCGATGTGCTGGAGGGCTACGATGGACACACAAAAGTCGGTTGGAATCTGGATACGGGTCTCCACAGAAGATCAAGCTCGCGGTGACAGCCCCGAGCATCACGAGAAGCGTGCTCGCTTTTATGCCGAAACTAAGGGCTGGGGGATCAGAGAGGTCTACCACCTCGAAGCCCTAAGCGGCAAGTCTGTGATGGGTTACTCCGAAACTCAGCGAATGATGCAGGACATTCGGGACAAGCGCATCACCGGACTCGTTTTCTCTAAGCTGGCTCGCCTCGCTCGCAACACAAGAGAACTCTTGGAGTTCGCCGAGTTCTTTAGAGACAACGATGCTGATTTGGTTTCCCTCCAAGAGGCCATTGACACGTCGACGCCTGTGGGACGACTCTTTTACACGATGATCGCTGCTATGGCGCAATGGGAGCGAGAGGAGATCGCCGATCGTGTTGCGGCCTCCGTACCGGTAAGAGCTAAACTCGGCAAGCCCCTTGGCGGGGCAGCACCCTTTGGTTATCAGTGGGAGGACGGGAAATTAGTGCCAGATGCCTCGGAAGCGCCCGTTCGCAAGCTGATGTACGTTCTCTTCCTAGAGCACCGGCGCAAGAAGACCGTGGCCCGAGTCCTCAACGAGGCTGGACACCGCACAAGGAACGGATCGGGGTTCTCAGACACTACTATCGAACGACTCCTGCGTGATCCCACTGCCAAGGGAATCCGTAGGGCGAATTATACCAAAAGCCTTGGCGAGAACAAGAAGTGGGTGTTCAAGCCCCGGGAAGACTGGGTGTTGACGCCCGTGGAGCCTCTCATATCAGAGGGCATCTGGAACCAGTGCAATGCCATCCTGGATGAACAGCGTAGCAAGGACCGTCGTCCTGCCCGCAAAACCGTACATCTTTTCAGCGGCGTTGTCTACTGCACCTGTGGACAGAAGATGTACGTCCCCTCCAACTCACCCAAGTACACCTGCTATAAATGCCGGAACAAGATTAGCACAGAAGACCTAGAAGACGTGTTCCAGGATCAACTCAAGAACTTCTTCCTCTCGCCCTCTGAGGTCAACACATACCTGAACAGGGCTGATGTAGTTATCAAGGAAAAGGAAGACCTCGTGCGAGCCATAGGCGATGAACACAGTCGCGTGTGCCAAGAAATGGATAAAGTGTATCGGCTGTACCTGGAAGATCAGGTTACGCCCCAGGGCTTCGGAACCCGATACAAGCCCTTGGAAGAGAGACTAGGACAGATTGAAGACCAACTCCCTCAACTCCAGGCTGACATTGATATCCTGAGAATACAGTACCTCTCAAGCGACAGAATACTGGCAGAGGCCCAGAACCTCTACGCTCGATGGAAAGACTTGAGTCCAGAAGAGAAACGTAGAATCGTTGAAAGCATCACCGAGCGTATCATCGTCGGCGAAGGCGAAGTCACCATTCATCTGGTCTACCTGCCTTCGTCCGCCGAAGCGGTGACAACAGAGCAACGCTACTTCAAGGGTTCATGGCCCCAGCGAGCGTGAAGTTGGCCGGGAATGTGACCGTGCTCAGAGCGCGGCTGATGGTTACCACCTTGTCCTCCAGAGGCTGTCGAAGGGCCTCCAGCGTGCTGTGGCCGAACTCCGGAAGCTCATCCAGAAAGAGTACGCCGCGATGGCTGAGGGTTATCTCGCCTGGCCTGGGCCAACGCCCTCCCCCTACCAGGCCGGCGTGGGAGATGGTGTAATGGGGCGAGCGAAATGGCCTCTGCGTTATGAGAGGCGTATCGGAAGGCAGCAGGCCACCGACGCTGTATATCTTGGTGACTTCCAACGCCTCCTGCGGCGCCAATCGCGGCAGTATGGTGGTCAGCGCCCTGGCCAGTAGAGTCTTACCGCTGCCCGGCGGCCCGTTCATCAGCAGGTTGTGAGCGCCGGCACCCGCAACCTCCAGCGCCCGCTTGGCATGTTCCTGTCCCTTGACGTGAGCCAGGTCGATTCCGACGGGCTGCTCCTGGACGCTGGCGACGTCTTTCTCTGTGGCAATATATGGTCTTATGTCAACTTCGCCCCGCAGGTGACCTACAAGCTCGGCCAGGTTGGATACTGGTACGATCTGGATGCCGTCCACCAACGATGCCTCTTTGACGTCCGAAGCCGGCACAAACACCCTGTCGAAACCAGCATCGCGGGCGTGGGCAACCATAGGGAGCATACCGCTGGTGTGCCTCACACCCCCGTCCAGGGACAACTCGCCGAGAAATACGTCGTGGGAGGCATCGTACGCAATCTGCTGAGAGCTAAGGAGAACACCAATGGCAATCGAGAGATCGAAAGATGGGCCTTCTTTTTTGAGGTCGGCCGGCGCCAGGTTGACAGTTATTCGGCGCATGGGATAGTCGCAGCCTGAGTTGCGGATGGCCGGCCTGACACGGTCCGCCGCTTCCTGGACCGCAGTGTCCGGAAGGCCTACGATGATGAATTTGGGCAGGCCGGAGGAAATATCGACTTCGGTTTCGACGGTGTACCCATCCAGCCCAACTATGGCGCAGGTGAAGACCTTGGCAAGCATGGCATACCCCAACAAAGCAGGCTGGCGATATGATACGAGGTCGGATGGCCCAAGTCAAAAGGAAGAGCGGTTGAAGCTAGGCCTTCATGCGAGGGTCTTCTCTGGGGGTGAAGATGGAGCCTTCGGAGAAAACAGGGGGCTGTTTCTTGCGGAAGACTGTGGAGATCAGTTTTTTGCCGGAAAAGGCGCCCAACGCTACAACGCCTGCCGCGCCGAGGGCCGTCATCACTAACAGGCTACGTCGAGAGTAATATTTCGTGGTTTCGTCTTGCTCTTGCCGCGCCAAAGTCGCCTCCACTTATGCTGATTGCGATGATTGCTGATGGCGTAGCATTATAAGCCCATACAAAATTTAACGCAACACCCTTATGCCTATTCGAAATAGATTCATACTATGGCTTAATATCTGCACTACACCCAGGCATAGACCATACATGATGCGGTGCGTAATAGCCTCATCAGACCCTTGACACAAGAATATCATCATGGTAGTTTTCAGTACATCGTTTTTCACTGAGCTTTAGGCTCAGTGAAAACGGTGTTGTATCTGAGGAGTTCGGATAATGGACCCAACGGCCCTAACACAAGCAAACTGGGCACAAACCAGCCAACTGCTAATAACGGTCTGGCTGTTTTTCGGCGCTGTGGCAATCTCCACAACCTCGCTGATTTTGGGATATGCCATTGTGCCTTCTCTGGTTGAAACCGACCATATACCCCAGCAAGCTCTCAAGGTGCGCCCAGTAATGTTCCTGGCGGCTTTCGTGTTCTTTGCAATAGCCGCGTTTTTCTTGGTGAGAGCGGTTGGGCAGTCGGGCTTCATAGACACCATCTATAATCGTTGGTGGGTTTAGCTGCACTGGAAAGGGTATCTCCGCATCGCCCAGCTAAAAGGGGCGGGGCTTCCCTGAGACTTCCAAGAGGGTCCTGATAAGTTGCTGCAACGACTTCCAAGTAAAACCACACTGGCGCTGCTAGGAATTGTAGGCCTGACGACTACTGTCGCCGTCCTGCTTATAGGATATTTTATTCTGAGGTCGTGGTTTGGACTGCCACCCAACGTATTTGGAGCGGCAGAAGGCCCCACGCAGCCGATAGCCTTTCCACACGATTTCCACGTTCAGACTTTGGGGCTGGACTGCACTTACTGCCACCGCCAGGTCGCCACAGAAAACTTCGCAGGCATTCCGCCGGTGGAACAGTGCATGTTCTGCCACGGAATTGTGGGGCAGGGCCTGCCTGAGATAGAGAAGCTGAAGAATTATTACAGCACGGACACGCCCATAAACTGGGTGCGAGTCCACAGGCTCCCGGACAACGTGCGCTTCGTGCACGAGGCCCACATCACCTTTTTCACACAGCAGAAGAACATATCTGCGTCCCAGGTCTGTTCCATGTGTCACGGCGATGTAGCCAACATGAAAAAGGTGGATCAGGTGCGCTCTCTCAAGATGGGCGACTGCGTGGACTGTCACAGGCAGAACGACGCACCCACCGACTGTACAACATGCCACTACTAGGAAACGGAGCGTAAGGTAATATGCCGTTGAACCGGCGCAAGTTCTTGATGCTGATGGGAGGCTCGTCCGCCGCTGCGGTGGTGTTCCAGGCGTGCGGCATACCCGAACGGGAGCTGGAGGTGCAGAGTCCTGTTAAGATGCCGGAAGACCTGGTCACCGGCGTGGACAACTGGTATGCCACGCTCTGCCGCCAGTGTTCAACCAGCGAAGGCCTCATCGTCAGAGTTATGGAGGGCCGCGCCAAGAAGGTGGAGGGCAACCCTGACTATCCCATTAACACGGGAAAGCACGGGGCCACTTGCGAGGCCGCTCTGCAGGCGCTGTACAGCCCCGACCGACTGAGCGCACCGAAGAAGCAGAGCAGAGGCGCAGGCCTCTTTTTCGACATAACCTGGGACGAAGCTCTCGATACGCTGAGCGGAAGACTGCAAGAGCTTCGCAGCGCGGGAAAAGCCAACACGGTGGTTCTGGCCACCAGCCCCCTTCGCGGCCACGTGGGAATGGTGATGGACAAATTTGCCCAAGCCTACGGCTGCGACTACCTTGGATATGAGACTCTGGAACACGGCGTGCTGCGAAAGGCCGTCAAGGACATCTTCAATCAGGATCAGATACCAGACCTGGACATCGCCAACTCCAGATTCATCTTGTCCTTCGGCGCGGATTTCTTGGGAACGTGGGTCTCACCTGTGCGATACGCACGAGGCTACGGCGAGTTCCGCCAGGGACGCCCCCAGCGTGGCAAGCTGGTCCACGTGGAGACCAGGTTCTCCATGACCGCTGCCAACGCCGACCAGTGGGTCTATATCAAGCCCGGCACCGAAGGCGTCCTGGCCCTCAGCATCGCTCACGCCATGATCTCCAACGGCTGGGGCAACGCCGAGGCTGCCAAAGCGATGACCGGCGGGCAGATGGCAGGCTACCTGGACGAGTTCGCGCCCGCGAAGGCCGAATCTATTACAGGCGTGAGCCAGAACCGCATCGTGGAAATAGCCAAAGAGTTCGCCCAGAACCAGCCGAGCATGGCCATAGGCGGCGGCTCCACCGCGGCCCACACCAACGGCCTGTTCAACCTCAAAGCAATCCTGGCCCTCAACTCTCTGGCAGGAAGCGTCAACCAGAAGGGCGGTATCATTTTCAATCCAGGCCCTGCGCTGGCGGATGTTCCAGCCAAAGCTAATGTAGCATCATTTGCAGACTGGAAAGCTCTGGCAGAACGTATGCGCACGGGCAAACCCAACCCTGTGAATCTGCTGATTCTTAGAGGCATAAATCCCATATACGGGCTTCCGGCGTCCGTCGGCTTCCAGGATGCTCTGAAGAATGTGCCGATGGTGGCCACTTTCTCCAGCTTCATGGACGATACAGCCAGGCTTTCTGACTTGGTATTACCTGAGCACACAGCCCTGGAGAGCTGGGGCGACGATGTGCCCGACCCGGGGCCCAGCTACAAGATCGTTGGATTCCAGCAGCCTGTTGTGCGCCCATTCTTTGAGGCGAAGGCGGCCGCAGGTTACGGCACCAGGAACTTCGCCGACGTAATTTTGAGTCTGGCCGAAGAAGTAGGTCTGAGCCAGGCACTACCCTGGAACACATACAAGGACGTCTTGATGGAGGGCGCCCGGAAGCTGTACTCGGCAGGCGGCGGGTCGGTTAAGGCCTCAAGCTTTGCGGGTTTCTGGAACGGCGTCCTGCAGCGAGGAGGCTGGTGGGACACGTCGGCCAAATCGCAGGACAAGGTGCCAGCGGCTCCTGCCCTGCCTTCCAAGGCAACTCTTCCGGCCTTCAAAGGGCCAACCGGCGGCGGCTCCTTCTACCTCATGCCATTCCCATCCCATACGCTGCTGGATGGCAGCAACGCCCACCTGCCCTGGCTGCAGGCCACTCCAGACCCCATTACTACAGCCACATGGCAGACGTGGGTTGAGATAAACACCAAGGTGGCCGAAAGCATGGGCATCCGAGAAGGCGACGAGATAGAAGTAGAGTCACCCAACGGCACCATCAAAGCCCTGGCGTATCCGCATCCAGCCGTATCGCCTGACGTGGTCTGCGTTCCCATAGGCCAGGGCCATTCGGATTCTGGCCAGTTCGCCAAGAACAGAGGCGCCAACGTCTTATCCATTCTTGCCCCTGAAACCGACCAGGAAACGGGTGCCCTTGCGTGGGCATCCACCAGAGTAGCCATCAGGAAAACTGGCAGATGGATTAGATTGCCCAAACTGGAGGGGACTGTGCCAGCCTTTGAGACCGACAAGAAGGTTATTGAAGTGACCTCGAAAGGGGCCAGCTAGAAAACCGCTGCGTTAGGGTTAGAATAGGTGAGGCGCCGACAGGAGAACAGTAATGTCTGAACAGACTAAACATAAATGGGGAATGGTGGTGGACATAGACAGGTGCACGGGCTGTCAGGCTTGCGTAGTGGCCTGCCAATCGGAGAACAACATTCCCATTAACAGTGAAAACAGCTTCAATGAAAAGCGCGCCTTTGAGTGGATAAGGATCGAGCGGTACTGGGAAGGGGAATTCCCCAACGTGAAAGCCAAGTTCCTCCCTGTGCTGTGCCAGCACTGTGAAAACGCTCCCTGCGAGCCCGTCTGCCCAGTTTACGCCACATACCACAACAACGAAGGCATGAACGTGCAGGTATACAACCGGTGCGTTGGAACCAAGTTCTGCGCCAACAACTGCGGCTATAACGTCCGTTTCTACAATTTCTGGGAGCCCGTCTGGCCGGAGAGCCTGAGGAACCAGCTTAACCCGGACGTCACCGTCCGAAGCAGAGGCTTGATGGAGAAGTGCTCCTTCTGTGTCCAGCGAGTACGCCGCGCCGGGCGGGTCGCAGTTCAGGAAAACCGCAACGTAACCGACGAGGACATGGACCAGAACAGCGGCATGTTCGCCCCCGCCTGCGTCAGAGCCTGCCCCACAAACGCCCTACTCTTTGGAGACGTGAGTAACCCCGACACCAAGGTGGCCCAAAAGATCAAGGAGGAGACTGCCGAAGATGGCAGGGCTTACAGACTCCTGGAAGAAGTAGGTACAGAACCCAACGTTTTTTACCTGAAGAAGGTTGCTAAGGAAGCCTAGGCGATGAAGCAAACCAACCACAACGGCCACGTGGCGGACCGCGTCCCGCAAATGGCGCCAGCCGTGATGACCCGAGACATCCTCCAGAACCAGGCCCGAATGTCGCCCGGGTTTAAGAGGCTTACAGTTGTGCTGTGCCTTCTCTTTCTGGTTGGCATTGTGGCTTTCGTGGTCAAGGCTGTTACGGTCGGATTTAGCGACCGCTCAGAGTGGGGCTACTATACCGCTACCTTCGCATTTCTGTTCACCGTAGCGCAGGCTGCACCCATAGTGGCCATATCCACCAGGCTAACAAAGGCCCACTGGAGCAGGCCGTTCCACCGAACGGCGGAGGCCTTTGCGCTGGTTGGCGTGTTCAGCTTGCTCTTGCTCATACCGCTCCTCGTCATGCTTCCCTCGGCCAAAGGCAGGCTGTCCATATGGTTCGTAGATGCGTGGCGCGAGGGCTTTCCGGTGGCAGCGCCCCATCTCTGGATTATTCTTTCCATGACAGCGCTGGCCTTGTGCGGACTGGCACTGCTCTGGGCATCGTCCAGGCCAGACCTGGCAGCTGTGAGAGACCACTCCACCGGCAGAAGACAGAGGTTTTACGCAATTCTAGCCCGGCAGTGGAGGGGCGACAATAAACAGTGGTTCACCCTGCGTCAGAGGGTGGGAATACTGGGCGCCCTATATTTCATGATACTGGTCTTCACCAACTTCCTGATAAGCGTGGACTTTTCCATGAGCCTCATTCCGGGATGGAAGGACTCTATATATCCCGCCTATCACGCCGTTAGCGGAATCCAGAGCGGCGTCGCAGTGCTGATAGTGGCACTGTTCGTCCTGCGGCAATACGGCGGCATGAAGAACTACCTGAGCATGGACCAGTTCTGGGGGCTTGGGAAGCTGCTGCTCACTCTCTCTCTTATCTGGGCCTACTTCTGGTGGTCGGAATTCAACGCCTTCTGGTACAGTAGATTCCCGCCTGAATTGAGCGTCCTGCAGTTCATCATGTTCAAGTCATACTTGACACCGTGGGTGCTGTCGTTCATCCTGATTTTCCTGTTGCCACTGCTCTTCCTTATCTGGAGCAGAGTAAGAAAAAGCATCCTGGGGCCGACTCTTATTGCCATCTCGGTGTTAATTGGCACGTTCTTCAACAAGATATCCACGTACGTCTCAGCCTTCTCTGTCGAAGACATTACCCAGCGGGAACTGCACGCCATTCCGCCAGCAATATTACCAAACGGCCTGGATATTCTGATGATCCTGGGAACACTGGCCGGCGCTGCGCTGGTATACATTGTCGCTATCAAGATATTCTCGCCTATCTCATTATGGGACATGAAGAGCTTCATGCTGTTGAGGCGATTCCGGAAATTCAGACGAACAGAGGTCACGGTCCTGGCCAAGCCAGACTAGAAAGGCCAAGCCAGAGACCGTTAAAGGGAGAGCTATGCAAGACCGGGTGACTCTCGATCCGAAAGAGATAAACAAGGACCTCTTAAAAGGGGTGCTGAACAACCCTATGTGGTTCTGGTCCATAGCGGGTCTTCTGTCTCTTGTGGTTCTGGCTGCGGTTGTGGCCTACGGCGTGATGGTGAATCTAGGAATGGGAGTAACGGGACTCAACCGGCCAGTCATGTGGGCTTTGGACCTCACTAATTTCGTGTTTTGGGCAGGCGTCAGCCTGGCCGGCGTAATGATCTCGGCCATCCTACGAATGACATACGCCGAATGGAGGAGGCCCATCACAAGAGTGGCCGAATCGCTGACTCTGTTCGCCTTGATATCGTCGGCTTTGATGGTGGGCATAGTTCACGTGGGGCGACCCTGGAGAGCCTTTTACTGGCTTATGCCCTATGACTTCTCAAGAGGTCTCTTCACCAACATACGCTCCCCGGCCCTTTGGGACATGTCCGCCATAACTACATACCTCATTGGTTCGTCTCTGTTCGTTTTCATTGCCTTGATCCCAGACCTGGCTGTACTGCGAGACAGAACCAAAGGTCCCATGAAGACCCTTTACTCCTTCCTGTCTCTGGGCTTCCGAGGCAATCCGAGGCAGTGGAAACTCCAGGCCGTGGCAGGAATATTGCTGTCGGCGTTGATCCTGCCGGTCTTCGTCTCCGTCCACAGCGTGGTGTCCTGGGACTTCGCTACGCAAGTCTCTGTGCCGGCATGGCATGCCACAATCTTCGCACCCTACTTCGTATTGGGCGCGATACACTCCGGCGGAGCGGCTGTGCTCACGCTAATGGCCCTGATGCGATGGCTCTGGGGATGGGACAAGTACATCAGCAAAGACCACTTCGACGCCGTTGGAAAGGTACTGATCGTAGTCGCTACCGCCTGGTTTTTTTGCTTTGCGCTGGAATTTCTTTTTGCATTCTATTCTCAGGAGTCTCCCGAGCTTGAATTCAGGAACATGCAGCTTTTCGAGTGGCCCTGGGCGCTGCTCTTCTACACGTTCATCCTCACGGCGTATTTCATACCCGTGCCGTTGTGGCTGTTCGGCAAAGTCCGCCGGAACATCGCGCTGATGTTCTTCACATCTATCCTGGTCAACATAGGTATGTGGCTGGAGCGCTTCATGATAATCGTTCCCGGATTATCGCGGAAGCAGCCGTTTACATTCGACTGGTCAACTTACCATCCCAGCGTCATCGAAATACTGATAGTAGTCGGGACTTTTGCCCTTGTGGCCCTTGGTTTGCTCCTGTTTTCCAAGGTCTTCCCGCTAATACCTCTCTACGACATGAAAGAAGGACAGGTCCTGGCGGATGAGGTGAAGATTGGGCGCAAGAAAGTCCCTGCGGTAATCAAAGAGTAGTCGAGAAGGTGAAACTATGGCAAACAAAGAGGTGCTAGGCATATTCCCGGACGTGGACAGGCCTGCCGACGCTCTGGACTCGCTGCGCAAGGCCGGCTTCGAAGACCGTCGTTTGGACGGTCTGACCGATACTCCGTATCCGGAAGGGACTTTTGGCGAGGCCCCTGTTCATCACAAGCTCTTTCGTTTTCCTTTGGTTGGAGCAGCCTTGGGCTTTGCGGGAGGCATTCTCTACTCGGCGGGCACCCAGTTGGCCTACCCGATGGTCACAGGTGGAAAGCCACTACTGGCAATTCCTCCAATGATCATTGTTATCTACGAAGCCACGATGTTGGGCGCCATCATTTCGACAGTGACGGGCATTCTCATCGAGTCCCGCCTGCCCAGGCCAATCATGGGAGCCTACGACGAGCGTATAACCGAGGGTTACGTGGTCGTGCTGGTGTCGTGCAAAGAGGAAGATGTGGCGAAGGCAAAAGAGGCTCTGAAATCCAACGGGGCAATTGAAATCAAGGTAGCGTAATGGTTCGAGAGGCGTTGTAATCGGAGATGAATAGCAAATTGCTAAAAGCGACGATTGTCGGAGCGGGGGCGCTGGTCAGCCTCCTCATGGCGGGCTGCGTCACGCGCACCGGCTCCAACAGGGTCGACATATTCACCGAGACGCACTACACCCAGTCCTATCGCCCACAGGAACCGCCCCGCTTGATGCCAGCGGAGGGAGCGGTGCCCATTACCGGCAAAGACCTGGCTCTCACAGCGGAAGAAGCCAAGAATCTGGCCAATCCTCTGCCAAAGACTGCCGAGGTGCTGAAGAATGGCGCCGAGCTTTACAAGGTGAACTGCTCCATGTGTCACGGCGCGGACGGTAAGGGAGATGGGCCTGTGGGAAGTTACCTGGAGAAATGGAACTACGGCAAGCCCTCCGACTTGACGGTGCAATCCAGCCAGCAAAAAACGGACGGAGACATTTTCTCCATTACCAGCTTTACCGTTACGGGCAGTTCGGGCATATCGCCCATGCCGGAGTTCAGCAAACTTCTTACAAACGACCAGATTTGGGCCATAGTGCACCAAATCCGCGCGCTGCAGGGGAAGTAGCTGTTCTCAGGGTTCTTCGCTTCCATATCTGCCATACGGCATGGTCTTATGGCGTTTCGGCTACTTACCTTGTTCCCTAGACTAGCCCTCAGCGTGCCTCTATAATGGCCTTTAACTAAGTTATGAAAAAAATCACAAGCTCTACCAAAATCTTCCTCCCATTTTCTCTTCTTTTGCTATTGGGAGTCTCTTTACTGGCCGTAGGCTGCTTCGGGGCAACGCGCGCTCCAACGCTGGAAGAACGGGCCATAAGCATAGACAAGAAGCTCATCTGCCCCGTGTGCCCCGGCGAGACGATAGACCAATCTCAGGTTGAAATTGCCGCTCAGATGAGGGCGATTGTGAGAGAAAAGCTGGCACAGGGAGAGACCGAGGCAAGCATACTGAAATTCTTCTCGGACAGATACGGGCCTTCTGTGTTGGCCGAGCCTCCAAGGCGCGGCTTCAACGTCACCGTATGGATAGTCCCAATAGTGGTAATTATTCTGGCAGGCGGCATCCTCTTTCTTGTCGTCAGAGAGATGCGCAAAGGCAAGGCGGCAGCCATGCTGACCGAGTCCCAGAAGCCGAAAGACGAAGGTCTGGAGAAGTACCTTTCGGAAGTTGACAAAGAAAGGAAGAACCTCGAGTGACCGAACAACCATTGAATACGTCGGTGTTAGAGTACACGAGTTGTCAATCAAACCGTCGGAAAGATCAATATGGCTGAACTAGGAACCCTTTCGCTATATCTGGCGCTGGCCCTGGCCGCCTATGCGGCGGTGGCCTCCTTTATGGGCGCCAAAACTAAGAACGTTAAACTGAGCGAGAGCGGCAAGAGGGCGGCCTATACCACGCTTTTGGCGTTGTCCGTCGCGGTATTGTCGCTCATAGCGGCGTTTGTCCGGAAAGACTTCCAGATACAGTACGTTGCTGAGCACAGCAGCAGAGCAATGAATCCTGCATACACCTGGGTGGCCTTCTACGCAGGTAATGGGGGCTCGTTGCTTTTCATAACCTTTGTGATGTCGCTGATGGGGTCTTTGGCTATTGCGTTTAGCCCCCGCAACATGCGCGCATCGCTGCCGCACATAATAACTGTGCTCATGCTCATCCTTGTTTTCTTCATTGGAGTAACCACTTTCTTCACAAACCCATTCCAAAAGTTGCCTTTCGTCCCAACTGATGGGAACGGGATCAATCCTCTGCTTACCCACCCGGGAATGTTCCTGCATCCACCGCTGTTGATGACGGGTCTTTTAGCAGCAGCTATTCCATTTGCCATTGCAATGGGTGCGCTTCTGTCCGGGAAAGTTGGAGACGAATGGGTGGAAGACGGACGAAGGTGGGGGATAGTGTCCTGGGCGATATTGGGAATGGGCAATCTGCTGGGGTCCTGGTGGGCCTACACCATTCTGGGATGGGGCGGGTATTGGGGCTGGGACCCGATAGAAAACGCTGGACTCATGCCGTGGCTGGCCATGACCGCCTTCATTCACTCCATCATGGTGCAGAAGCGCAGGGGCATGTTCCGAATGTGGAACATAGTGCTGATAATCATTACCTTCGGTCTAGCCCAGTTCGGCATGTTCCTGAACCGTGGTGGGACAGTAGTATCTGTCCACTCATTCGCATCTTCACCCCTCGGGTGGACATTCCTGAGCTTTATGGGCTTCACCATGGTCGCATCATTCGGCCTGTTCTTCTACCGCTACAACCACCTCAAAAGCGCGCAGAACCTGGATTCCACGCTATCCAGGGAAGTGGCCTTCCTTGTTAACAACGTACTTCTTCTTGTCATAGCCTTTGTAACCATGTGGGGGGCTATCTTCCCCATAATAACCGAGCTGTTCCGAAACGAAACTGTGTCCGTCGGTCAGCCCTTCTACAACCAGGTCAACGGGCCGCTTTTTCTCGGCCTGATATTTCTTATGGGCGTCGGACCGCTTCTGCCTTGGAGACAGGCCTCGTTCAAAAGCCTGAGAAGCGCCCTGCTTATGCCAGGACTAGTGGCAGTGATTGTCGTAGCATTGCTTGCTGTGATAGGAATAAGAGGTGGCTACCCTCTGGCTGCCTTTGGCCTTTGCGCCGCCGTCGGCGCCTCGGTATTCCGAGAGTGGTACAGGGGTACAAGAACTCTGACCAAACGTGGCAATAACCCGGTCAAAGCCTTTTTCACACTGCTCTTCTCCAACCGTCCCAGATACGGCGGCTACATAGTCCACCTGGCTATAGTTCTTGTGGCCGTTGGCGTGGCAGGACAATCATTCTACAACGTCCAGAAGGATGTAACATTGGCGAAGGGCAGCAATGTCCAGGTCGGCGACTACAACATTAAATACATTAGCTCAAAAACCGTCGACTTTAGCGACAGAACGGAAGTCCACACAGATGTAGAAGTGACCAAGAACGGAAAACCAATAGGTACTCTGACCGCCTGGAGGGCCTATTATCCCGATTTCAATATGTCTTCAACCAGAGCTGCCATACGTTCCACTCCACTCGAAGACCTCTACATCATCAGCAGTGAGACCCTGGACAGCGGCAGCGCAGTGTTCCGCATCATAGTGAACCCTCTGGTAATGTGGATATGGGTGGCCGGCCCAATTCTCATCCTGGGCACCATAGTAGCCTTGTGGCCTCAGAGAAGGCTTGCAAGAACACAAAAGGTAGTTGACGAAAACGCAGGTGAAGAGGTCCCGGCAGGCAGAGGCACACGAAAATAGCGGCGATATTTCAGAAGGGGTTTGAATGGCTTATATCATCGGTTTCATTATTGCGGCCGTCAGTGTCGCTCTGGTAGCGACTCCGTTTTTCAGGCAGCGTGGAAAATCGAAAGAGCCAGAAGTGCTGACTGCACGGGTTGAAGCCCAGGATAAAAGACGTAGAATCTACCAGGAAATGGACACCATTCAGCTTGACTACGACATGGGCAACATAGACGAAGCCCAGTATCAGCAGCAGATACAGTCCTACCGCTTGGAGGCTGCCTCTCTCATCCGTGAGCAACAGAAGCATGGCCAGAAGATTACGGGAACCGCATTGGAGGAAGAGATAAAGGCCTTCCGAAGCGCCAGGGCGTCAGGAAAACCTCTCGACACCTGCCCGAATTGCGGGTTCATCACGTCTCAAGGTGAAAAACTCTGCCCATTGTGCAGCCACAACCTGGTAAACGAGCAAGGGACAAAGGACGAGAGTTCATGAACAAGTTTCGCGCAAAATACGCCCTGCTGCTGGCCGCGGCATTAATCGCTGTCTTTCTTCCGCTCTCAGTATCGCTGAAAGCCCAACAGGCGGTTGACCTGACCGGCAAAGTAGCCAATAAGACCGCCGGCGGCCAATTGCCCTCCAGTCTCACCATTGCCTTAAGAATAGTAAGCCTCAACGGCAGCTCTCAGGACTTCAGCGCAACATCGGATGCGACAGGCCAATTCAGCTTCAATGGTGTGCCCGTGACCACCGGCAGCCTCTACGGAATTCAGACAATCTACAAGAATGTGGCGTACACTCTGGAATTCCCCAGTTTTCCTCCGACAGACCCAGTAGAGTTGGCTATTTACGAGACTGGCGCTCCAAGCAGCGCTGTGCAATTCGACAACAACACTGTGATTATCGGTTGGGCTGACCCGGCGCAAAAGGTGCTAGGAGTAATGGAGAATATCTCCATCACGAACAGCAGCGACAGGACATTTGTTTACGACCCAAGCCAGCCGACCTCCATGGACATCCTCAGGTTTTCGTTGCCTGCGACCTATGATCCGTCCAGCCTGGATATTCAGTCCAACCTTGGGGAAGGCCAGGCAGTACCAGTGGACAAAGGCTTTGGTTTAAGCACACCTGTGCCGCCGGGCCACTATCAAATCCTATTTACATACACGGCTGCGTACCAGGGCTCCGGCCTGAGCTTCACACGCACCTTCCCGTTTGGAACCAAGACGTTTACTCTTCTCATGCCTGAAAACATGGCCAAACTGACGGCTCCCGGCCTCATAAACAAAGGGGTCATGGACGTTGGAGGCACCAATTTCACCCAATGGGAAGGCACTGGCTACACTAGAGACTCCAGACTCGATATTTCTATTGGCGATCTGCCCCAGCCCACGTTGTTCGAGCGGACCAAGAATACCCTCTGGGGAGGGACTACCTCTAAGATTGTCACACCAACTGTTGCGGCCCTGCTGCTTGTTACAGCAATAGCAGCCATCATATTGCTTAGAAGAAGAAAGACAGCCACTCCGCAGCTTGCAACCGAAGCCGTTCTCAGCCGCGAGGCCCTTGTTGCCTCCATTGCCAACCTGGACGAGACATTCGAGAAGGGCGAAATAGAGAAGGACGAGTACGAAAGAAGGCGCGGACTGTTGAAGGAACGTCTTCTTGAACAGACGAAAGAGGAACCAACCGATAGCCAGACATCCTCAAGCTAAACTCACAAGGCGATAGTTTATGACAAAGCGAAACATTCTAATTGCATCCGTGGTCATAGTCGCGGCGGGACTTATCTCTCTCCTTGCGCTTGCCCTTGCCCGCTCAGGGGGACAACCGGGCGGCCTGGTGGTCAATAACAAGCTGGGAGAAATCTCCATCAAAGAAAAAACTGCCCCGGATTTCACCCTTGAAACGCTGGACGGCAAGCAAGTGAGTCTGTCAGCCCTGAAGGGCAAGGTGGTAATGATCGATTTCTGGTCGTCGTGGTGCCCGCCATGCAGGGCGGAGGCGCCCGAGTTGGTCAAGGCATACAAAGAGTACCAGGGACAGGGCGTGGAGTTCATTGGAATCGCGATATGGGACGACAAGGGCCAGGTCCAAAAGTTCGCCAATCAGTTTGGCATCCAGTACATAGTTGGCCTGGACGAGAAGGGCAAAATTGCCATTGATTACGCAGTTCGTGGAATACCTGAGAAGTATTTCATTGACAGAAATGGGACGCTGGTGAAGAAATTCTCAGGCCCAATGAAGGTGTCTGACATGGATGCCGTGCTGAGCAAGATGCTACCTCAATAGCGCCGCCCGGCTATTTCGCAGACCCTTTCTTCTCCTTCTCCAGCACCCACACTCTCGATGCCACTTGGTAGCCAACCACCACCGTGTTACCGCTGATCTGAAGGGTTATTACACCTTTGAACGGGGCTGCCTCCTTCACCGAGAAGGCCGTCCCAGGCAAAAAGCCGCTGTTCACCAGATATTCCAACAGCTTCTGATCTTCCTCAGGAATGCCGTCGACCACATACTCGTGTCCAGGCTTGGCCTTGTCCAGAGTCAAAGGTTTCTGTGCAGGAGCCACATAGCTGCTTCCCGGAATTGGGTGGCCGAAGGGGCACGTGGTCGGATTGCCAAGACGCTCGACGATTTTCGCTTCCACTTCCGCGGAGATGGCGTGCTCCAGGCGATGGGCCTCTACGTGTGCCTTGTGCAGTTCCAGGCCCAGCAAGTCAGTCAACATGCGCTCGGCTATTCTGTGTCGCCTAACCATGCTCTTCGCCATGCCCTCACCATCAGCAGCTAGCTTCACCTCTTTGTTCGGAGTCATCTCCAGCAAGCCATCGCTGGCCATGCGCCGTATCATGGCTGCCACCGACGGCAATGAGGTGCCGAGGCCCTCGCTGACGGGCATGTGCCTCAGTTCCTCGGCTAGTTGGGTCAGACTAGCCCTTTTCCCTTGTTCTCTCAAGTTGTAAATGGCTATTAGGTAATTCTCGGCAACGGGCGTGAGCCTGTGTTCTCTTGTAGATTCGGCAGACTGTTTTCGAGACCTTGAACTGGGCATTATTAACTCCCAAGCGAGAAATCAGGGCTGATTGAGATTATCACTTAGAATACACTTAGTCAATAAGTTATCTGGTTAAGGGAGCACAAGCAAACCCTTATGCGCTAAGAAACTGAGCGGCCCGACGTTAAGGGAGAAATTAAACACATGCTGTGCTAGAATTCTTATGGACTCATTTCAGACCAACAGGCAGGAGGAGGCAGATAATGGCAGAAAAGCTGGCAAAGGCAAAGGTGTTTATCGAGAACAATAGAGTGAAAGTGACCGAGTGGCGCTTCGCCCCTCATGCGGCCACTGGCTTCCACAAGCATGAAAAGGACTACGTGGTTGTACCTATGACAACAGGAAAACTGCTGTTGAAGACGCCCGCCGGGAACCGCGACGCTCAACTTGTCGCCGGCGAACCGTACTTCCGAAATGCCGGCGCAGAGCACGACGTAATCAATGACAACGCCTTCGAGTTCGTCTTCATTGAAACCGAACTGATGTAAGCTGGGATGTGGATGTGTCCAGCCGATTGGCCGTACCCAGTACCACACCCACACTACTAATGCTATAATTTCCTAGGCTCAAATCAGTGGGCCAATACCACACGCTCCGCAGTAGCTCAGTCGGTAGAGCGGCCGGCTGTTAACCGGTTGGTCGTAGGTTCGAGTCCTACCTGCGGAGCCATTTTGGATAAAAGACAGAACTGCTAGCCCCTCGGTTAACGCACCACCTGGCGGTGTGTCCGGCAGCGGTATGGTGTATTCGATGGTTATCTGAGATTTAGCCACTACGATCGACCGGACGAACGACTTCAAGAAAGCCCGCTGCTCAACAATTGACGAGTGCTCTAGGAGCGCCTTTAAGTCTTCGGCATACCTCAAAACAGTGTCCGGGTCCGACAGCTCCGTTGTTCGGTTTTGCAGGGCCTCCTCTGCTTCGGCCTCGGCCTTTTCAAAGTCCTCCTTCTTCTCAAGGAGGGCCCTAATCCTGGGAGCCAGATCCTTGCTGGTGAAATCCCCAGTCTCCAAGGCGTCGTATAGCTTCCCAAGGCGATTATCGACGTCAGCAATCTGTGCTCTGATCAACTCCAGCCTGTCGCGGTCCTGCTCGAAGGCCTGATCCATTTCCGCGTCCACCACCCTCACTAGCCCTTCAAGGTTCTCTCTGGTCAGGATCTTCTGTTTGATGCGCTCGATGACGAGCTCTTCTATGAACGTCTTTGGAAGAAGTTGACTGGCGCAGGCGTCACGGCCCCTTCTACGGAAGTTGCCGCACATGTAGTAGAAGAACTGCCCGGACTTGGCCGACTGACCGGTCATTGAAGTGTCGCATGCTCCGCAGCGAATCAGGCCGCTCAGAACGTACTGGCTCTGGACTACCCGGGGATGCGTGACTTTCGGAGCCCGGCTTGCAAGCATCGATTGAACAAGGCCGAAGTTCTGTGGGTCGACGATGGAGGTCCAGGCTCCTTCAACCCGAATCGGGTTTCGGTCACCGTTCGACCGAGCTCGTTTCCCTCTACCCCTATCCCACACAAGGACTCCAGCATAGGCCTCGTTCCTGAGGGCGTTGTGGACCGAGGTCGTACCCCATTTCTTTCCGCTCCGAGTTCTCAGCCCGTCCTTGTTGAGCCCTTTGGTGATCTCCTTCAGACCCTTTCCAGTCACGCTCTCCCTGAATATCCTCTCTACCACGGGAGCGGCAGCAGGGTCGGGCTCCAGCTTCGTTCGCAACGTCGCTCCGTCGTAACCCTTCGCCGTCCTGTAGCCGAAGGGAACGGTGCCGCCGGGGAAGAAGCCCCGGGAGGCGTTTTCCCGCATACCCCTCACTACGTCCTGGGAAAGGTTGGCGGAGTAGAACTCGTCGATGACCTCGATGATCCCCTCCAGCAGCCGGCCCGAGGGAGTGTCCTCCACGGGCTCGTTGATAGAGACCACCTGGATGCCGTGCTTTCTCAGGAGGGACTTGTAGATGATGGAGTCCTCCCGGTTACGGGCGAACCGGGAGAGCTTCCATACCAGGATAACCTTGAAAGGCGGGATGCTCTGGCGGGCTGCGGCGATCATGGCCTTGAAGCCGGGCCGGTCAATGGAGCGACCGCTCTCGGCCTCGTCCACAAACTCCTTGACCACGAGGCAGTCGTTCCGCTCGGCGTACTCCCGAATGGCCTTGAGCTGCGCCGAGATCGAGAGGTCCACATCCTGCCGATCGCTGGAGACCCGGGCGTAGATCGCCGCTGGCACGGGAACCTGTCCGTTCATTCCAACCTCCTGATTCCAAGCTCGTCCAGCCTCACCGAGAGGGCCTGGACGGACACTTCCAGCCTTCTGGCTGCCACCCATAGTGGTCCTTTCAGCTCGACCACCCACTCCTCTGGCATGAGGACGTGGGCGGCGAAGATGTCGCACTCCCGCTCCCGGCGGCTCTCTTCCCAGGGGCAATAGAAGTTCCACTGGTCGTGGTGCACCAGGTAGTGGTAGAACTCATGCCAAAGGGTGAAGTGGCGCCGCCCTTTGGAGTGGTTCTGATTGACCCCGATGGAGGGGAACAGAACGCAGCGCACGAAGACGCCGCTAACTTCCGGGGGCCAGTCGCGGAAGTCCACCTGGATGGGGTGGTCGCCAAGGACTGCCGCGAAGTTGGCCGGCGGGCCTGGGAAGCGGTAGCGTGAGTGAATCCAACGGGCCACGCGCACAGGGTGACTGTCCTGCATGATGGCCCGAAGACTAGCACACTCGTTCTATTCACGGCAAGTCCCTCCCGCCATCTTTCCCTTCTTCCCGCTGCTGGCGGGCCTGGCGGTCCCGCTCCCAGGCGAAGTCGATGTAGTCCCCGATGGAGCGCTTGGCCTCCTCCGACAGTTGGGGGCTGGCCCGGAGGAGCTCCTTCACCTGGCTCCTTTGGATCAGCTCCTCCAGCTGGTCCAGGGTGATGCCCAGGGCCGTGGCGTACCGGGGCCGTATGGCCGGAGCGGGCAGGTCCTCGCCCGTCTCGTGGAGGCTGATCTGCGCCTGGCTCAGCCCCACCAGCTTGGCCATCTCGCGCTGGGTCAGGCCCTGCTGCGCCCGCAGACGCCGCACCTGCTCACCGAAGTAGCCGTTCATGCCCCCATTGTGTGATATTGGCATACAACTTGTCAAGAGGGCAAACATGCTATCTGCCTATCAGAATACGGCACCGCCCTCTACCCTTATCCCTTGCATCGGGAATGTTTATGGGAAGCTTCAGGGAAAACAGCGCCACCTATCCCTTGACAAAGTATTGGTGCTATGCTTATTATTTGGCATCGGAGGGAGTCATGGAAGGGAAAACCGTTCCCCGGATGCCGCACCCCTGGCCCAAGCGCGGAGGCCTCATAGACCGCTTGGGGAGAGACAACGTGGCGGGGCTGTTGGCCCTCCTCAAGCACCGGAACCCAACGATGACCGAGAGGGACGTCAAGGAGGTGGTTCGAAACCGGGGCGGGCAGTTTAGCGCTGGCATTGGCTGGGGAGTTCCACGGTGGTCGTGGTTCGTGTAGTGAGTCGGGGCATCTGCCAAGAGGGTCTCGGGCTGGCACTTGCACTTGACTTTCAACTCAACACGGGTCTATTCTCTATATGTGATAAGAGAATGCGAGGGAGACCCCAATGACCTTTGGAGAACGGCTGAGGGAACTGCGTAAACAGGCAGAGTTTTCGCAACGGGACCTGGCTGAACGAGCAGAAATTGATTTTACCTATCTGAGCAAGATCGAGAACGGAATCGTTCAGCCGCCACGCGAGGTCGTTATCCGCAAGCTAGCCCATGAGTTGGCAACAAAGCTAAAAAAGGATGAGACCTACCTCGCATATGAGTTGATCACGTCCGCCGGCAAGTTTCCTTCTGACCTAGCCCAGCGCGTTTCGCAAGATCCGAAGGCTCTTGCATACCTGCGAAGCCTTTCAGGGGAGGTGGGGTCGGCAGACGACTGGTCAAAAACGATGAAGACCGATCAGCCGAAAGAGCGCAAGAAGAAATGACGCAAGGATTCGTCCCGGACCGCAGACTAGAAGAGTCGGCCTATAGGTTGCTTGCCAAACACGAGGCGAAGTATGGGAAGATTGCCAGTCCACCTGTGCCGATAGAGCGCATCCTTGAAGACACACTCGGCCTAAATATCCTTTGGGACCACATCACGGAGCCGCCGGGCGAAACCATTCTCGCCGGGCTCAATCCCGAGGACCACCAGGTCATTTTCAACGAAACCCGACGTAAGCTGTTCGACGAGACATCCGGCCTCTACTACACCGTCCTAGGGCATGAAAGCGGCCACTGGGATGTACATGTGGACAAGACCGTCCTCATGCACCCTCGTTTGGCTGGCTTTGAGAAGGTTTACAGTTGCCTCTACAAAAAGGCAGGCCCCGGTTACGGCCCGAAGGAAACGCAGGCGAACCGCTATATGGGATATCTCTTGCTTCCATCTAACCTGGTATCTTCAGCGGCGATGGGTATCGACCTTACAGTGTGGGCAAGCTTGTATAAGCTGCGGGAGGCGTTCCAGGTCACTATCAGCGCACTGAAGATCCGCCTCGAACAACTCGGCCTCGTCTACGTGGCCTCCGATGGCACACTGTATCCGTCCCGCCAAGAGTATGCAGGGCAGCAGCGCCTTAGCCCTTGACAGTTCTTTTTTTATGGCCTATAGTTGAGTTGTAATTCAACACTATGTCGCTAAGGGAGGAACCCAATGCAACAGCATCGCCTCACGCTGACTATCCAGTCCACCTCCGGGTCTTTCACCGATCAGTTCAACGCCAACCAACCGATCCATGCCGTGAAGACGGTGGCAATGACGCGGCTGCACATCGACCCCTCGCAGGCCAACTCCTACCGGCTAGTCTATAACGGAAACCAGTTGGATGAGAACAAGACTCTGGCCGAGCTTGCGATCCCTGATGGCGCTACCCTACTCCTGGTGCTCATCGGCGCTGTGGTCGTGTAGGTGGACGATGGATGTAGAGATCAGCAAGGCCCTCTTAAAGGAGCAGGTTGAGGGAGTCGTTGGCCTCCAAGCCACTGTCGCCTACCACCGCTGGGAGTTGGTCGTGGACGGTCTCACAGTCTACGTAGGCATGTACCCCCGCACCGCGCCAGACAAGAAGTATCTGGCTAGGTTCACCTTTGATGACTTCCCTCAGCGTGCCCCAAGTTTTGCCTTTGTGAACCCGGAAACCAAAGGTGAAGGAAAAGAGTTCTGGCCAAGACACGGCGAGTTCAGCAACGCAGTCAGTCGACAGCCGCCGCAACTCTGTATAGCCGGGGTGCGGGAGTTCCACGAGATTCTTCACAAAGAGAGCCCGTGGGACTCTCAAGGTCATCCACTAGTCAAGGTTCTGGAGAGCATTCAGGCTGAACTAA
>ORJL010525489.1_pt1 | contig 29259 bp, 26 predicted proteins | sample 1779941 | NCBI WGS metagenome assembly ORJL01 (sample SAMEA104232317, study PRJEB22302) | groundwater metagenome | biome: forest; feature: aquifer; material: groundwater | place: USA | collected 2011-08-07 | depth 5.8 m
AGTATGTGATTCAATAGAAAGCTGTACATGCTCTGACTGTTATAACAAACAGGACAGCTGTGTAAGTGGCGCAATATGTTCATCGTCAACAAAATTATGCATAGCAAACACACCTCCGACTGTTCAGCCAGCAACATACACCGGCTCATGTACAGCCAACGGCAAAATAAAAATTAAATGTGATGCAACAGATGCAAATCAGGCATCAAATACATTAACAGCAAAAGGATGGCTTGGGACATGCGATAAAAATAATTGCTATAACACAAGAAACTGGCTGTTCATAAATTCTGGAACACTTGCTTATGAATCTGGAAACACATTCACAAGCAATGAAATAACCTTGATTGTCCCGTCAGGAACAGGTATAGCTGCAACCTGCATTGCACAAGACTCAGGAAGTCTGGAATCAAACTGGGGAGACCATTATCCTATATGTATTGTTGATGGAGCAGCATCAACTCCATCATTCAGCAATATTATAATCACACCATCCACAATAACCACTTATGGAGATGTAACAATTTCATTCACAGCAGACAAGACGTTGAAAGAAAATCCATCTGTTAAAATAACGAAAAAAACCGAGACAGCATCTAAGACAGCAGTCCTCGTCAGCAGTTCAGGAAATACATATACATACAAATTTACAGTTGATAGTTCATATACAAACGGGGATTATGTTGTTGATATAACAGGAACAGATACTAATAATGTTCAGGGAACTGCAAAGGCTGATTTCATAATAAATATTGGATGCTCTGCAGGAACCAGAAGATGTCCAGACGGAAGTTGTGCGACAACATGCACAGGACCATGCAATTATGATACAGTATGTAACTCTGATGAAAGCTGTACTTGTTCTGATTGTTTTAATAAGCAGGATAAATGCGCAAGCGGCTTAGTATGTAATCCAACAACCCAATTATGCGGAACAAATGAGCCTCCAATATGCACACCTCCAAAAACCTTATGCGGCGACGGAATTTGTCGTGAAGAATGTGTAACATGTCCTCATGGATTAACGCTGTGTACTGATAAAACATGCAAATCTGAATGTCCTCCAGGACCTTGTAACAAGAACAGTGATTGTGAACAAAATGAAAACTGCGATTGCTCTGACTGTTTTAGAAAGCCTGATTCATGTGGTAATTTATTAGTCTGCGGACCAGATAGCACTGTTTGTCAGCCTTGCATTCCAACAGGAGCAGAAACCTGCGGAAATAAAATTGATGATGATTGCGACAATGCAATAGACGAAGGATGTAACCAGCCATGCCAAGAAGGAACTACATTCTGCAAATCTTTAAACAGTTGTGTTAAGCCTGAAGATTGTCCTGACAAATGCATCACAGATAACGGAATATGCGATGCAGATGAAGGATGCACATGCAAGGATTGTGCTTTAGAACAGGACAAATGTAGCGAAGGATTATTCTGTAGTTATTCCGAGGAAAAATGTGTTGATTCAAGAAGAGCTCCGAGAGAAATTGCAATAATACCTAATAAATTAAAACTTGTTGCAGGCGAAACATTAGGCTTGAGGGTAGCTGCATTTGACCCTGAAAAATTAAAAGAAATCTTTTACAAAAAAGGAGAAGGGAGTAAACTAGGTAATTATAATTGTGGTGAAACAACCAAATGTTCATCTTCATGGGACCAAAGATTAACTGTCCCGGGATATTATACTTATATTGGTGGAGCAGAAAACATTCTCAGCCAAATATTTACAACCAGTGGAGAAGCGAGTGCAACATTACAAGTTATAAGCTGCTCTGACTGCCTTGACCCAATATGCTGGGGAAAAACTGCATCAGATGGAACAAGATGCTGCAACGTAAACACCCACTGCTCTCTGGACCAAACCTGCTATCAAAACAAATGCATCTCATCAAAAGAAGGACAAAATCCAAACTGCTGCTTAAGCTACACAGAATGCGTCAACCGTCTAAGCGATCCAATTGTATGTCCTGCACAACTTGATTCATTATGCGGCTGTCCAACAACATTAGCAGGAGCAAATATAAATGATAATTGTGTCTGCCCATCACCAGCTTCATATACTGCTATTAATGCGCCAAGAAAAAGTTGCCCATGCCCACCAGACATAAAATGCGACATACCAAATAATATTAACAATCAATGCATAGAACATGGTGTACTTGTACTCGAAGACTGTGCATAAACAAAATGAAAAAAATAATCTACCCAATAATACTGCTGTTGCTTGCATCATTTGTAATCTCCGAAAGCTTTGAACTCAAGCTAATCAGCTATGAGCCAGACTCAGACTTTGCAAGAATCCAGATAAAAAATCTCGAATCAAAAACACTCTCAGATATTACCTTTACAATAGATTCCCAAAAGCCAGTTTTTCTCGTACAAATTCTCGGCTCAAACTCAGCAATTGTCCATTCAGTGAACATTCCCTCTGGAAATCACAAAATAACAATCACAAGCAAAGAAGGAATCACAACAACACAAAACATGCAATTCTCAAAATCAGTTCTTGAAGTAAAAGACGACTTGGAAAAACGAAAACTTGAAGAAAAGAAAACAGAGGAAATCAAGGCATTGCCTCAGATAACAGAAACATCCTCAGCACTGCCGCAAAAAAAAGACAGCAAGCTTTTGATAATCCTTATTGCCTCAGGAATATTTATAATTCTCCTCACAGGCGGATTTCTTTTGTGGTATTTCAAATTCAGAAAGCCAAGACAACAACCACAAAAAGATTCAGTTCCATTACAGCCGATAAGAGTTTCGCCATCTCAATTCAGGACAAAAACACCTGAGCAATTAAAGCAGCAGTATTTCCAAAAACAAAAAAATAGAAGAGAAATATTCAACCAGCTGAACAAAAAATGAAAAAAATCACAATCATCCAAAAAAAATTTGCTGTCCTAATTTTTCTAATCCTTGTCTTAATATTTTATTCTCCGTCGGTAGAAGCACCGTGCTGCGGCGCAGGATGTTACCCTGAGGCAAATTGCTGTATAGATGGTACATCATTAAGTCCTCTCGCTGGAAAAGGCGTAATAGGTTGTAAAATAAATACTGATGGCATTACACAATACTCTTGCCCAGATACTGGAAATTATCTCAGCACTGCAAACTGCGGCACTTGCGAATGCACAACACTTGAATCATGTGGATGGAAGACAGATTCAAGTGCATGTGATACTTTAACTGAGTTCTGTAATATTAATTACTACACAACATCTGAAGAAGGAACAGCAGTCTCAAGCACGTGCCTTCCAGCATGTTCTCAGGGACAAACTCTCTGTGCAGACAATGTATGCAGAACACCTCCATGCCAAAATCCTCCAGTTTGCGACGGGATTTGCGACAATGGAAATGCTGACAGTTGTTCATGCCCTGAATGCGCAGGAGAAAGAGCAAGCTGCCAAAACGGCTATGTTTGCGACTCAATCACAAAAGCATGTGTTTCATTGCCTCCATGCCCTGAAGGCACAACACTCTGCGCAGATAACTATTGCCGTTCAGATTGCTCAGTAGATGGAGGAAATGCTCTGTGCAATTCAGATGGAACATGCCAGAGCACAGAAGGATGCACATGCTCAGACTGCAATGGAGAAGAATCACCCTGCCAATCAGGATTATTTTGTGCCGACGGAAAATGCACGCAAAAACCATCAACAACATGCCCTTCATGCGCAGATTGCCAAAGTGACGGCACATGCTCTTTAGCTGAATGCCATCAATGCGACCTAAGGAAGTGTTATTTCTCGTCAGGAAACTGCAATGTCTGCGACACATCAAACACATGCTCGGCATACAACAACGATCCTCTGGCATGCAATGGTTTAATCACTGGCTGTGACAAAAACTGCTACTATACAGCATTAAACACCTGCAACACCTGTGCTGGAACAATATTCAAATGCGAGGATTACAATGCTGAAGATACATGCAAAGCAAATCCATGCAATACAGGAACAGAAAATCCAAACTCATGCATCTGGTTCATCAACGCATGCAAGCCAGCGCCGACAGGCAATCCCGATGACACTGCACAAAACTGTGAAATATTTGACTCTACAAAAATTCAAGGAATCTGCAACGAAATCACAGAAACCAACTGCTGGGACGTAAAAGCTGAAGGAGCATCACCACTAATGAGCTGTTGCGGTGATGATGGAGCATCTGACGACTGGAAAAACGCAGACGGCTCTGGTTGTGTAGACGGAAAATACTATCCAGATCCAAACCTCAACAAAAACCTTTGCGGCGCAGGAGCAGGATGCACAGACCAAAACATCAACTGCTGGGCAGAAAATGTAAATGATGCCGTAGAAGCATCTGACCTTACAAAATGCTGCCAGCTAAACGAGCAATGGTTCTATATAACATCAGAAAAACTCTCAGACATCCTTGTTCCAGCATCATGCGCAAAAAAAGAATGGTATGATTCATTACGCACAAATTCAGTTACATATTATCAAATAAAGAGGAGAAGATGAAACCAGCATCAAAAAAAGCCCAGCTTGAATCACGAATGGTAATCTATGTAATGATAGCAGTGGTTGTCATAATTTTGCTCATATCCAGTTTAGTATTTATCAAAAACATGAAGGACAAACAAAAAAAAGTTCTCCTTGAAAAAATGAAGCAGGACTTGGCAGAAACAGTTGACACACTTGACTATGGTTCAAGACAGGAAAAATGCACAACACTGCCAGAAGGCACATCAGAGGTTTGCATCTTTGACTTAAATAAAAGAACAGAAATCCTCAAAAGCCCTCTAATAAATAGATTCCCTCAAATCAAAGACAGCATTGAAGGCGGAGTCCCAAAAAACCTCTTCACAATCTCAGGCAAAAAAATAGAATCGATGTATGTTGGAGATGTCTGCATGGACCATTATCCATACTATTCATGCTTTGAAGTGCCGAACAATCGGCTTTGTATACAGCTCGAAGGAAAAGGAAGATGCGCTTTGCTCGTCAGAGACTTCAAGATTTGTTATCCTCCTCTAACAAACGACAAAGTTCCAGAAGAATTCAAGCTTGGCTCATCATTGGCAACTCTGCTCTTCAAAAAAGATACAATATTGACATATCCGCCAGTCGTACAAGATAAAACAATCTGCATAGAACCAATCCCTGCTCCAGCAGGCACATCTTCTCTTGTAAGCGAAGTATATAACATCACACCAAAAGGCACAACAACATCTTCAAACATTGAGTTGACAATGCGATACTTCACAGAATTTCTCAAAACAAACGCTGACATCTCAAAAATTAAAATCAAACAATACGACACAACAAAAACAGACTGGAATGTTTTAACTTCAACAAAAGACGTGCCTAAGAAAAAAATAACCTCTGGAATAAACAAGTTTGAGTATGTTGCTGTATTTGGACCTGAACCACCGAGAGCAATAATGAAACTGAAATATCCATCAGGAGCAGAAGTAAAGCCCACAAAAGGCATCTACGTTATAAGCCAAAATAACGACATAAAATACGATGCCTCAGACAGCTATGATCCTGATGATAAGAGTGCATCTGACAAGGGAATTGTAAGTTACAATTGGGAATTCAAATGGCAGAATTCAGAAGGTCCTAAGACACAAACCTGCATAGGGGAAACAACAAATCCAAATTATGATGTTATAACATATCTATGCTATCTCAAAGTCGATATCCTTCCAGCAAATCTCGACGTAACACTAACAGTCGAAGACAAAGATGGCAACATTGGTACATCAACAATCAGAATACAAATCCTAAAAACAACATCTCATGGTTCTGGAGGAGGAAATGTAAAAAAACCGTCAATTTATGACGAAGATACTGAGATTATCATCAACCCAGTTGTAGACACAGCAAAGGTCATATTCATTATCAAAGACACAGGCTCAAACGAAAACAACATCTTGCGCATGATACCAGTAGCAATGTTTGATGGCTCTATATTTTTAGGATTCCAGACAACATACAATTATCCCCTGCTTGCATACAAAGAAAAAACTCCAGCAGATGCCTCATTCAATCTCGAAAAAATTAAACAAAGCTACAAACCGCCAACAGGACCTTTACCTAAAATAATTTACATCAAAAACACGGACGGAGAAACAGTGCCAAATGCAATAAACAATGAACTCGATGAGATAATAATAAAAATGTCAGATTACTTCACATTCTGGCAACAATACGATGACATAGTTGTTGCAGAAGAAACTCCATCAAATCCACAAACAAAATTGCTTGCAGCGCTTTACGCCTCAGAAATAAATGCTCCGCTTGTGTTTATATCATCTGCGGATTGCAGTAATTTAGGCACAGCCTTAAGCACAAAAACAATTCATCTAATTGAAAGCAATTTAGGTTTAACTAGCTGCACACCAAACATAATAAAGCATTCTCTCGCAGAATTGCAAAATTCATTCAACATGAATTACCAGAAACTCGAAAGCACATTCCTTCCTGCAAGCCATCTCCCATAATCAGAAATATATTCACAAGTAATATTAGTAAAACTTTATATATATCCTTCACAATAAGAATGCCTATTCAAATATTAATCATTAAAAGGAGGGAATAATCATGAGCAAAAAAACCAAACCACAAACACAGAAAAAAACCCAAGACTATTTCTCAGACGACAAAATCCCGTATTACATTCTCGGAATAGTTGCAATCGTCGCTGTTGTTGGCTTGCTGGTATATTTTAGTGGCGGAAAAACATATCAAGCAGTTCAAACAAACACATTATCTCAGCTAGCAGACATATCAGGTCAAGCATCTGGCATAGACGCAGACAAAATCTATCCAGAAGATTACGCAGTAACAGAATCATCTGCAGAAGAACCCAAATCATGGCCGTTCAATTAAATTTATCTTTCATATCTCAACATGGTCTTTGAACAGATAATCAAGCCGACTTGGATAGCGAGAAAAGAGCATTCTTTTTTTCTTGGATTTTTCTACACTCTGCTTGCAATTATCTCATCCAAATTAATCTTTCCAAACAGTTTTGGTCTGATGAGTGTTGCATTCACAGCAATCCTTCTCGTGCCGTCGCTGAGCGCTTTGCTTGCAACAGAAGAAAATCAAGAAGTCAGGGAAAAAAAATTCTCCATAATCCTTCTCTGGAAAGACCACAACGACATTCTCCGTGTATATTTATTCATGTTCTTAGGAATATTCTTTGCATTCTCGCTCGCAACAATTTTTATCTCTCCACAAGAAATTGCTAAGGGTTTCTCGCCTCAATTAGGAGCAGCAGGAATAAGAGGAAGCGCAGTTGATTACTTTAGTGAATTTTCATCAATAGTAAAAAACAATCTTCTCATCTTCATAGTCTGCTTTATACTCTCTCTAGTCTATGGCGCTGGCGCAGTAATTTTTCTCGCTTGGAACGCCTCTGTCTGGGGAGTTGTATTTGGCTTTATAGCAAAAACATCATCCTATGGCATAAACCCTCTGGCAAAGTTCTCGAGCATGATGCTGCCGATACTTCCGCATCTTACAACAGAAGCTCTTGCATATGTCTGGGCAGCAATCGTCGGAGGAATAGTTTCAAAAGCAATCATCCGAGAAAAGTTCGGCTCGAAAAAATTCAACCACATCTTCACAGACGCTTTGATGCTCTTGGCGCTGGGATTCGTAATTGTCGTCCTTGCTGGTTTACTGGAAGTTTATTTCTATGCAAGATTCTTTGGGTAATATCTACCAAAAATTTAAATCTTGACAAAAATCTCTAAATAATATCTGCCTCCGTAGCATAGTCGCTATTGCGTCGCTCTCGTATCCAGAAGGGCAAAGCGAAGGTCGCGAGTGCAACTCTCGCCGGGGGCTTATCTATATAATTTTGAGTATTCTCTTTTAGGAAAATTGCGTCCACAAAGTTATTACTCGGGGCACAAGTCGTCCAATTAAAAGAGCGAACGCGATACGTCAAGGACAAGAATCAAGGGACACACTCACGTAAAAAGTTAGAGAATCGGGGGCGCAGGTTATTATGTTTTATTATATGTGCACAATAATTAATTGGAGCATTTTTGAGATATAGTCTTCATAATCTCCTTTATCAGCTATATCTAGCGAGTGATAATATTCTTCTCTTCTCTCAAATGGGATAAAAAACATTGGGAAGTCTTTTTTTATAAGGATAAAATTCATGAGTGTTCTCGCATATGTATTTACAAAATTGAAAGAGGCATCCAAAGAGGAAACAAAATAATAAATGTGGTAGTAGTTGATTTAGGAGATTATTACAAACTAATTCATGCACTCTACAGATTACAACAAAGTGGAAAGGTATGGTAGTAAGAGGATGGAAATGCCTTAAATGCAATGTGTGCCACAGCCGATAATTGAAGCTGAGAATTTAAAGGAAGGACAGAAATTGGAATGGAAAATAGAAGCTGGTAAATTATTTTTAAATCCATAAATTAATGTTTTTTTCGCTTTAACGGACAAAGAAGTTATAATTGAGACCTAATACTGATTCTGAAACGCCAGAAAATCCTCAGTTGTCAATTTCTCGCCGCGCTTAATCTTTTCTTTTACCTGCTCCTGCCTCTGCAAAGCCAGTTTCTCATCATGTCTTATCCTGTCAGTTTTCTCGACGGTAATTATCTCGCTCAACTCAGTGCTGACATTGCCTATTTTTGAAATCTTCTCATTCAGAGAATTATTCGCCTCATCCAGCTTTGCCTTCAAACCATCAAGCGGCTCTTTTAATTTATCAGTCTCTTCCTTCAACTTATCAATCTCCTGAGAAATCTGAATCTTCTCTTTCTTAATCGCCTTCAGCGCATCCCTGTCATGAATAATAGAATTCTTAATTTCATTGATTTTATTCCTTGACTCCTTCATCTCCTTAATTAGAGCGCGCCTCTTAGCAAAAATCTCCTGCATTTCAGATGCCTGCGGCAAAAGCGCTTTCAATTTTTTAATCTCTTTATTGAATTTCTGCTCCTTATCAAAAGACATCACATCAGTCTGGATTTTATACTCAAGAGACTCAATCCTCCTCTGAATCTCGTCAATAGAAACCGCCGAACCGTTCTTTCTCTTTATCTCATCAAGAGTTGCATCAATCTTTGCCAACTCATCAAGCTTCGGTTTCAACTCAGAATAAAGCGATTCTTTATCAGCAACAGACTTCTTCAATCTCTCGGCAATAGTCTTTTGCTCTATCCTGAAAGACTGAACCTTCTCTATCATCTCGCGGATTTTAGCAGAATTCTCCTTCCTCTTCCTGTGAATCTCTGATCTCTGAGAACCAAGTTCATTGAGAGATTTCTTAAGATTAATCAGTTCGTCCTTATAAGACTTAATCTCCTTTTTAAGATCAGATTTTGACTCCATGAGTTATGACGCCCGTTTTAGAAAATAATTGGGGAAAATAATATAAAATAAAAAAATGGATGCTTATCCAAACAATGCACCCAGACCAGCTGCTGCAGTTTCATCAGTCTTCTTTGACTCTTCAGCTTCTTCCTTCTCTTCCTTCTTTCCTTCTTTCTTTCCAGTTCCTGAAGATGCTGCTGGTGCGGCTGCCACTTGCAATGCTTGTTGTGCCTCGATAGCCTTCTGAATATCAACACCCTCGAGAGAAGCAACAAGCGCCTTAACTCTCGCGTCATCTGCTTTCACACCGGCAGATTCCAAAACTTTCTTAACAGCCTCTTCGCTAATCTGCTTTCCAGATTTATGCAACAAGAGTGCTGAATATATGTATTCCATTTTCAATACCTCCAATTTAGTTTATTGACAATGCCTTTGCATGCATGTCTGCTTTAGCAAGCAAATATTCAATTATATCCTTGCAGGCAATATTCTGGCCGATACCCAATGCCTTTGCATCAGCGAATGCCTTCCCAATTAAATAACTTATTGTATCCTTTGTTGGATATGAAATAAACATCGCAAGAGCAAACGCACTATTATGCGCGCCAACTAATCTGCTCATGAACTCGGCCTCATCAATCGCGAGAACATCCTTGCCATAAATAGTATCCCTCTCGAAAACAACCATTAAATCCAAGCCAATCTTCACAGTTTCGATACCAAGTCTTGCGAGAATCTCCGCAACCTTTGGCTTGATTGGCTCACCTTTCCTTGCAACAACAGCATCCTGCTTAATAGCAACCTTGCCACCATCAACACCTGACTTAATGCCTATAGCAGCCAATTCACCGATAATTGGCCCAGGTGCAAAAGGAGTCGGACCTGCAGAAATACTAATATCATCAGGAGCAATCTGATTGCCCTTTGCAAAAGCCTTGCTTTGGTTTTTCTGGAGCAATGAACAAAGTCTGAATGGATTATCATTAGTAAAAATCAGCGCAGGCATTCCTGTCAAATACTTCTTCATATTCTCAATGCCGGGCTTGACTTTAGCTGCCTCGTCAAAAGCAATGCTCAGAATCTTTTTCTTGGTCATTAGAATAACAACCTTTTCTCTAAGCTGCGCCCTTAATTTCTGCAATTGCTTAGCCGGCAGATTCTCCATATTAACAACACCGACAATCTGGTAATTATTAATCAGCTCAACAATTTTTTTAACTAACTCCTTCTTGTAAGGAGCAACATGAGTCTTCTTTTCCTTGTGTACCAAAACAGTTTCTGTCATTTTAAATCATCAAACCAATATCAAATCATTTCTTTTTCTTCTTTACAACAGTCTCCTGCTTTTCCTGAATCAAAATAGGATTTCCCATTGTAAACTTCACGCACATATTCTTCACATTATTTTTTTCTCCTGGAAGATGATGAATCACAGAATCATAAACAGCAAGAATATTCTCTGCAATCTTATTATCATCCATCTCTTCTGTGCCGACAATGCACTGAATCTGAGGACCATTCTTAACCCTTATCCTTATTGTTGACTGCAATTTATCATACAATGGTTTAATGTTCGCGTTAGGAGGAACAACACATCCTGCCTTTGGATCCGGCATCTTTCCTCTCGGACCCAAAACCCTTCCAAAATGTCCTGCGACCTTCGGCATTGCAGTTGATTGCGAAATAAAATAATCATAATCCTCTGCAATCTTCCTGACTTCCGGCTTCTTATACCTGTCAAACTCGTCGAGCAAAATCACTTTGTCACAGACAGACTTTGCCTGCTCCAATAATTCAGGAGCGCAGAAAATGCAGACCTTAACCTTCTTTCCCCGACCATGGGGCAGCTGCTGGTAATAATTAAGTTGATACTCTGGCTTCTTCAAATCAGCATCCTTAAGATTAACAATAAAATCAATAGACTGCTTGAATTTTCTCTGCTTTGCCTTTCTTGCTTCCTGAACAGTTTTCACGAGGATTTCTTTATCCATTTTGCCTCTGAAATAAGGGATAGTATTTAAACATTTTTATTCCACTGGTCAATAACTTTTTATACCAATAACCCTCTTTCAATTATATGCTCTCAGTAAAATCGCTTACAAAAAAATACAAGAGCTTTATAGCAGTAGAAAACATTTCTTTCGACGTAAAAAAAGGAGAGATATTTGGAATGCTCGGTCCCAACGGCGCTGGAAAATCAACATTAATGAAAATGCTCAATGGGTTTATCAAACAATCATCTGGAGACGCTGCCATAGACGGTGTAAGCATAAAAAACATAAAAAAAATCCGCAGCATGATTGGCTGGGTTCCTCAGGAAGATTCATTCTATGACAATCTCACAGTAATCGAAAACATAAACTATTTCGGCTCCCTCTACAAAATACCCAAAGATACTCTTCATTTGCGCTCAGTAGAATTAACAAAAATGCTCGGCATAGATTCTAAACTTTCTGCAATCTCAAAAACCCTGTCAGGAGGAATGAAAAAACGCCTGAGCATTGCAATCGCATTAATTCACGAGCCAAAACTCCTGTTCATGGACGAGCCGACTGTTGGCGTTGACCCAATCTCAAGAAACTCGCTGTTTGAAGTCATTGAGGCAATTAAGAAAAAAGGCATCACAATTCTCTATACTTCTCATTACCTCCCTGAAATAGAAAGATTATGCGACAGAGTAGGAATTATGAGAAAAGGAAAACTCCTTCTCATCTCAAAGCCAGAAGACCTCAAGAAAAAATACGGCGCAACTCTTGATGAGGCGTTTATTAATGTGGTAAATGATACAAGAACTTAAATCTGATTTGAAGTCTTATGGCAATCCTGAGAAAGCTAAAATCCTATCTCGGTTTTTCAAGACAGGAAAAGGGCAGTATGGCGAGGGAGATGTTTTTCTCGGCGTGAAAGTGCCTGAGCAGAGAAAGGTTGCGAACAGATATAGGAATATTCCATTTGATGATTTGGAGGAACTGCTCAATTCCGAAATCCATGAGCATCGGCTTACTGCGTTGTTGATTCTCGTCGAGAAATTTAAGAAAGCAGATGAAATAGAAAAACAAAAGATTGTAAATTTCTATCTCCAAAACACATCCAGAGTAAATAATTGGGATTTGGTTGATTTGTCAGCAGACAAAATTATTGGAGAATTTCTTTTTGGGAAAGATGAAAATGATAAGTCTATTCTTTACAAATTTTCCAAGTCAGATAATTTGTGGCAAAGAAGGATTGCGATTATTGCGACTTTTGCGTTTATTAAGAAGGGAAAGTTTAATGATACTTTGAGAATTGCAGAGATTCTGCTGAATGACAAACATGATTTGATTCAGAAAGCAGTTGGATGGATGCTGAGGGAGGTTGGGAAGAGAAATCAGGATGTTGAAGAGGATTTCTTAAAAAAGCATTATAAGAAAATGCCGAGAACAATGCTGAGGTATGCGATTGAGAGGTTTGATGCTGAACAAAAGAGGTTTTATATGGGATGAATGGGTTTGCGAGTTCTGTGAGGAGTTAAGTTTATTAATTTGCTTTATACATTAAATTTTCCTGCTTATCAAAAATATATGCAGGCTTTGCAGATTATGCCTGACAAAAGGCATGATACTTACTTATGACCATGAAGAGGAATTGAATATTGGCAATAATGAAGATTATTGCGATACACTCAATTATTTGAAAACAATCTCCTTTGTCTCAGCAAGGATTTCTTTGCACATCTCTGAAAGCAACTCAAATTCTTCCTTTTTCTGAAACTCTATAAGTGTTCCATACTGGAAGTCTTCCCGCAGTTTGATAATGCTATGCGGTTCATCTTTGGACTGTGTGATTTTAAGGGCATTGATAAATTTCTCATCAATGCTAATTTTTCCTTCTTCTTTAAGCATCTCAATTACTGCTATACTGCACTCCTGATTCCTGCTTTCATAACCAAATTTTCTTAGAATGGCAAGAAAGCAATGGTAGATGCAATAGAAAAAAGCGCTTGCTGACCAATCTGAATATTCATTCTTCTCAAAAAACAATGCTGCATTTAAATTATGCTCTGCCTTAATTATATGGTTTTTAGCCTGTACTTCATCTGGCTTTTGCAAAACAAGCCCACGATGAAATCCAGTTTCCTTTATTTCCCTTTCTGCTTTGTTAATGCACCACTTGACCTTATTTGAAGCCTGCGACATCTTTGAGTACCTCTACAATTATATCATAACCATACAATACACAACCTTCCTTTATAGCATTTATCAGGGCTGGATTTTGTTTATGCAGATTATTTTTAATATCAGGGAGTGTCATAATTAATGGATGCAGTGGTATAGTTAGTACTGTATTTTTCTCATCTATAAATTTTTTCACAATCTTATATTTGCCCTTATCAATAATAAGGAGCAAATCTATATCATGTGCTTCTTTTTGATTTCTTAGAACAGAGCCATAAATAACAGCCATTTTGATTTCCTTGAAAATTTTTTCAAACTCGCTTATCCATTTTTTTGCATGTTCCCTTGATTGTTTTATTAGGAGCATTTCTATCAGTTTGGTTGCATAGACATCTTCCGTGTTAATCTTGTAAAAAACAGCTTTGCCCATTTGTTTGCTTGCAAGAATGTTTTCAGAATACAATTTCTTGAGTATTTTCAATGCTCCTCTTGGGGTTATATTCAGCTTTTTTGAGATAGAATTAGCGTTATAGTCAGTTTTGAAATCCTTGAATATTAAGAGCAATGCTTCGCATTCCTTATTTGTTAATGATTTCATTTTTAATAGGAACTTACAGTTCATATGTAGGAACTGTTAGTTCATATATAAATTTTGTGGTGTTTTTATGTGCATGCTTGATATTTGGCGAAATATGTTACTTGGTATATAAGGAATAATATTGCTAAGTAATATGTAAGTTATTTCCTACGCTTTGATATGAAAATATTAATTGCCAAAATTATAAAAGCTAGTGCTATGGCGAGATAGAAAATAAGATAAGGAGTGGATTCTTTGGGATTCCTGATTTGCTTATCAAACGCCTAATTTTATTAACCAATCTTTCTTCTTTTTTCATGGTGGAGCACCACTCTCTACCATGCCCAATCAGGGTAAATCCTGATGTGGGGTTAGTTTTACTTAAGATTTTCTACAGAGCCGATTGATAGAAAGAAATTTTATATGAAATAGGTTATAGCAAGGGACACTAATAACCGTAATATCCAACACTGTGCAAATGTCCCTTGCTTATTAGGTAACGATATTACAAAAATTAAAAAAGTTACGAATATTAATGTCTTTTCCTATAGATTGTGATTTCTGTCAGGGTTAAAATAATAAGTAATTATTTAAAGATGATTCTTTGAGGTTATAAAATGCTTGATTTGTCAATATATAAGGAGGATATTTTTAAGAGATATCACAGTAAATCTCAGATTGCAGGAATTTTAACAGAATCTTGGTTCAAAGAAAATATGTATTGCCCGAATTGCTTAAATGAACAATTGACAAAAGAGCCAAATAATACAAAAGTTGTTGATTTTTCATGCAACAACTGCAACAATTTATTTCAGCTTAAGGCGCAATCAAAACAATTCGGCAATAAAGTTTCAGACGGTGCATATAAACCAATGATAGACGCTATTTATAACAATAATGCTCCAAATTTTTCGTTTATACAATATACAATTACTGATTGGAAAATAGATAATCTCTTCATTGTACCTAATTTCTTTTTTACCTCATCAACCATAGAAGTAAGAAAGCCATTATCCAGCAACGCAAGAAGAGCTGGCTGGATTGGTTGTAATATACTATTGAAAAATTTACCAGAATTTGGCAGAATTTCAATTATTGAGAACAGGTATGTGAAACCAAGAGCAGAAGTTAATAATAAATGGAAGAAGATATCATTTCTTAGCGCTGAGAAGCCAGAACTTAGAGCATGGACATCTGATATTTTATATTGTATAAATAAATTGAACAAGAAAGAGTTTACACTTGATGAGATATATAAATTTGAAAATTATTTGTCAAAACTGCATCCAAATAACTATCATATAAAACCTAAAATCCGTCAGCAATTACAGATTTTGAGGGATAAAGGGGTATTGGCATTTATAGGTAATGGAAGATATAGTTTAAAATAAAAAGTTTTGTAGAAAAAAGTAAGATACAGTTTCTTGTAACAAGTTACCAAATCCAGTAACTTATTTTTAAATATCGTTTGTCTTATCATATAGGATACAATGAATTTTTTGGATGCCTCATTTTTAACTTTCTCCACAAAGCATAAAATCTATTTTGGAAATTGTCTTGATATTCTGCCAAAACTCCCATCAGATTCCATTGACCTAATCTTCGCAGACCCTCCTTACAATATGTCCAAAAAAGAGGCTTAGGATGGAAATACAGCAAGCATATTACAATGCAGGAAGAATGGGATATATTCACAAAAGATGAGTATTTTGAATTTAATAAAAAATGGATAAGCGAGTGCATTAGAATTTTAAAGCATGGCGGAAGCTTTTGGATTTGCGGCTCATTCCATAACATTTACCAAGTAGGTTTTATTTTACAGCACATAGAGGAAATTAAAATCAACAACAGCATTGTCTGGTTTAAGCCAAACGCCCAGCCAAATATCACTTGCAGGATGTTTACCGAGAGTACAGAACATTTAATTTGGGCATCAAAAAATGGAAATGGAAAAAAATGGACTTTCAACTATGCGGATACAAAAAATTTGATTGAAGATTCGTTAAACCCTAAAGGCAAACAAACAAGAAATGTCTGGAGTATTCCTCTAACGCCAAGAAAAGAAAAATTTGCTGGAGTGCATCCAACACAGAAACCTGAAGAATTATTAAGGAGAATTATTCTATCATGCACAAAAATAGGTGATTTAGTATTAGACCCTTTTGTTGGTTCAGGAACAACATCAATTGTCGCAAAAAAGATGGGAAGAAATTCTATCGGGATAGAAAAGGAAAAAAAGTATCTGGAGATCATTAAGAAAAGAATGAATCCTCCACAAAAAACAATTCAGGATAATGAAATAGAGATAGAGTATCTATCTTCTTGAACTTTTTTTTGCATGATACTCGATAATTGATTTTGCCAGATACCAATTTTGCAGCGATTCTGGCACGTGCGGCTTCACGCCGCACAGCTACAAAATTAGCTCGCACTTTCAGGGGCACTCGCTTGAAGCTCGACCCCAATAATTCATTAGACTCCTCGATAATTGTTTTGCTCCGAATCATTTTTGCAGCGAGACGGAGCAAGTGCGGCTTCACGCCGCACCAAAGCGTCAACCGATTTTGCGATTGAAACCAAAATCTTATTATATTCTCGTCTTTCCTTCTTGTTAAAATGTACTATAATTATATTCCTCTCGAATCAGAGAAAGCAATCCTTGATTTTTGGAAGTTTGAGAGAATTTATGAAAAGGCAAAAGCCAGGAACAAAGGCAAGGAGAAATTTTATTTCTTAGACGGACCTCCTTACACAAGCGGAAGAATTCATATTGGTCAAGCATGGAATAAGTCGCTGAAAGATGCTGTTCTTAGATATAAGAGAATGAAGGGCTTTGATGTATTTGACAGGGCCGGTTATGATATGCACGGACTGCCGACAGAGCATAAGGCAGAGGAAGAATTAAAGCTGAAAAATAAGGATGATATTCCTGCTTTTGGCGTTGAGAAGTTTATCGAGAAGTGCAGGGAGATTTGCACAAGGAATATGCAGTTTATGAATACTGACTTTCAGCGTTTGGGGATTTGGATGGATTTTGAGAATGCTTATCAGTCTATAACGCCTGAGTTTATTGACGCTGAATGGTGGCTCATAAAAAAAGCGCATGAGAATAATCGGCTTTATCTCGGAAAAAAAACAATGCACTGGTGCGCTCACTGCGGCACATCATTGGCAAAGCACGAACTTGATTATGAGACAAGAAAGGATGATTCTGTTTACATCAAGTTTCCTGTCGAGGGAAAGGAGAAGGAATTTTTGATTGTGTGGACAACAACTCCTTGGACATTGGCTTTTAATCTTGGTGTAATGGTAAATCCAGAGCTTGAGTATGTCCGAGCAGAGGTTGATGATGAAACATGGATTATTGCGAAACTGCTTGCGAATGTTTTTATCAGCGCTGTTGCAGAGAAGAAATTCAAGATTATCGAGGAGCTTTCCGGAGAGAAATTAAAAGGATTGAAATACGTTCATCCATGGAGAGATGAAATCAAGTCGTTCTCTGAGATAGATTCTCCAAAGGTTCATACTGTTGTTATGTCTGCGGAGTATGTTACAACAGATGCAGGTTCTGGCTTAGTTCATCTTGCCCCGGGTTGTGGTCCTGAGGATTATGAAGTAGGTCATCGAGAGGGACTGCCTCCGTTTAATAATCTCGACGAGCTTGGACGATTTCCAGAGAGCATGGGCAAGTTTTCCGGGTTTATTGCCAAGAGGGATGATGGAAAATTTATCGAGGCGCTTGGAGAGCATTTAATTGCCAAAGTTCCTGTTGAGCATGAGTATCCAAACTGCTGGAGATGTCATAAGCCGGTTATTTTCAGGACAACTGAACAATGGTTTTTCAGAGTCGAGGATTTGAAGGAAGAGATGCGCGCTCTGAACAAGGAAGTTTTCTGGCAGCCAAACTGGGCTGGCTCGAACTGGTTTGATTCATGGATTGATAATCTCAGAGATAATGGAATTACAAGGCAAAGATACTGGGGAGTTCCTCTGCCAGTTTGGATTTGCAAAAAATGCGATAATTACGTCGTGATTGGCTCTCAGCATGAGCTTAAACAGCTTTCAGGACAGCAGCCAAAAGAGCTGCACAAGCCATGGATTGATGAGATAACTTTGCCCTGTGTCTGCGGCGAGAAAATGAATAGAGTTCCTGATGTTCTCGATGTATGGATAGACTCAGGAGTTGCTTCATGGGCTGCCTTGAATTACCCGCAGAAAACGGATTCATTTGAGAAATTATTTCCTGCAGATTTTATTCTCGAGGGAAAAGACCAAATCAGAGGATGGTTTAACATGCTTTTGATAGCTGCAATGGTTAGCATGAAAAAGCATCCTTACAAAGCAGTTTACATGCACGGGTTTGTTCAGGATTCGCAAGGAAGAAAAATGTCAAAGTCTCTCGGCAATGTGATTTCACCTTACGAGATTATTGATGTTTATGGTTCTGACACTTTAAGGTATTACATGATTTCAGGAGCAAATCCCGGGATTGACATTAACTATAATCTTGAGGACATGAAAGTCAAGAACAGGAATCTTGTTGTGCTGTGGAATCTGCATAATTATCTTCTTGACTTGATTGTGAATCATAAAATTGATGTTGAAACACTGTTCAAGGAAAAGATTATGCCTGATGTCGAGGAGCAGTATATTCTCTCGAAGCTGAATTCTACTGTTAAGAAAGCAACTGAATTGATGGATTCGTATCGGATCAATGAGGTTCCGGTAATTATCGAGGAGCTTTTCCTTGAATTGAGCAGGACTTATATTCAGTTTGTCAGAGATAAGATTGATGATGGAGAAGCAAGGGTTGTTGTATATGCTCTCTATAAAGTGCTTTTTGAGACTCTGAAAATCTTCAGCATAATTGCGCCGTTTATTACCGAAGGCATTTATCAGAATCTGCGCAGCAAGTTGAAACTGAAAGAGGAGAGTGTTCATCTTCTTGACTGGCCTTCTTTCGACGAGGGCTTGATTAACAAAAAATTAGAGGCGCAGTTTGCAGTTGTTAAAGGAGTTATTCAGGCAATTTTGTTTGCGAGGGACAAGGCTGCTCTTGGAGTTCGCTGGCCTTTGAAGGAAGTTATTATTACAACTCATGACAGCGCTATTGAAGAGGCTGTTTCTGAATTGCAGGAAATTATTAGGACTTATACGAATGTGAAAGAAGTCAGAGTGATGAGTTCTCTGCCTGGAATAAAGCTGAATATCAGAGGAGATTTTAATCAGATTGGTCCGGATTTTAAGGAGTTTGCACCAAAGGTGATTGCAAGACTTTCTATAGATAGTCCTCAAAGTATTCTCGCGCATCTTGAGAAAGAGCAGAAGTTTCCGATGAATATAGACGGAGTCATCGTGAATGTTGTAAAGGAGCATTTGATTATCACAAAAGAAATTCCTGAGCAGTTTGTTGAGTCTGAATTCAGGAACGGGCATGTTTATATCAACAAAATTTTGACTGAGGAGCTTGAGGCAGAGGGTTATACTCGAGAGATTATAAGGAGAATCCAGTCGTTGAGAAAAAGGGCAGGATTGGATAAGAGGGATAAGATTGCTTTGGCAATTCAGCTCGACAATCGTTTAAGAGAAATGATTTCAAGGCACATTGCACAGATAAAGGCAAAGGTAAATGCTGTCGAGTTTATGCTTACCGAAGTTGAGAAAATCGAAAGATTTAAACATTCGAGCAAGGAAAAGATTAAAGGCAAGGAGATTGTAATTTATCTTGAGAAAAAAGAGGAGTAAATAATGCCGAATATTATTTCCCGTGATACACCATTGGCGGAGATTACTTTGAGGAGATATGAGAAGCCATCCTCGTCTATGAGCCAGAGGGAGCTTATTAGGAAGTTGTGCCTTTCTTTCGGTCTTTTGCAGCCAGGCGATTCAAGGGATATTATTGTTGATATTTTTCTCGTGCTTTACAATTCCAAGAAAGAGCTTACTGCAAATGAGGTTGAGCAGGAGGTTATTGCGTATAGAAAATCTAATAAGCTAGCTTTGAAAGGAATTGCTGGCTCGAATGTGAGAAGGCAAATCAGAAGATTGAAGGCAATGTTTTTGATTGAGAAGGTTGTTAACAAGTATCGCGTTCTTGAGAATCTTTCCCTGACTGAAATTTTCGAGGAGAAGATTGAGCAGTATTTTCTGAAGAATATTGTGTCCCGTGTTAAAGAATATTTGAAGGAACTGGATGGCAGGAGTCAGGAGAAGAGGTAATTACTTTGGGTAAAAATGCAATCAGTAAGCTTAACAGCAAATAGGGAAATAAAGTTTAAAGACGAGAGTTGGGATTTTAGAGCAAGAGATGTTTTGAGCTTTTATGTTGATTTTTATAAATGCGTAAAGGAACTACATAGAGTTACAAAAAGAGGAGCATTCTTGTGTTTTGTCGTCGGAAATAGGACTGTTAAAGGCGTGCAGATTCCAACAGACGAGATAATTCTTGAATTATTTCAGGCGCAAAATCATTACAAGCATCATAATACGTTTATTTTCTACTATGCCAAGCAAATCCTCAAATGTTTTTCCAATGCCTGTATTGTGTGTTCTATGCGACTCGACAAAGCCTTTTGATTTGATTGATAGAAAATCTCTCTTGAATCCGTTTAGATACAAAAAGAAATAAAGATATAATCTCTAAAATTTACATTCAAAACACCCACTTCCCATCCTTCTGCACTAATTTATTATCAACGTAAATTGCTCCGCCTGTTCTCAATTCCTTTATCATGTCCCAGTGTATTGCGCTTTTGTTCTTGCCGCCGCATTCTTCATAAGCCATTCCTAATGCGAGATGGATTGTTCCTGCAATTTTTTCGTCGAAGAGAATGTTCTTGATGTATTTTGTTATGCTTGTGTTTGTTCCTATCCCGAATTCTCCTAAATATCGTGCGCCCTTGTCTGTGTCGAGCATTTGCAGAAGGAAAGGTTCATTCTTTTCTGCTGTTGCTTTTACAACTTTTCCGTTTTTGAATTCCAAGCAAACTCCATTGACTTCCCTTCCTGAGTAAATGCAAGGGTATGTGTATGTAATTCTTCCGTTTGCAGAGTTATCTATTGGCGCAAAGAATATTTCTCCGTCCGGCATGTTGTGAGAGCCGTCGCCTTTTATTGCATATCTTTCTTTGAGGCTGAGGGTAAGGTCTGTTTTTTCTCCGACTATGCGGACTTTTTTTGCATTATCAAAAACTTTTTTTATTTTGTCCTGCTCTTTTGACATTGCTTTCCAGTCTATGTTTGTCGCAGAGAAAACAAAGTCTTCAAATTCTTCTAGAGACATTTCTGCTTCCTGCGCCAATGCTTGTGTAGGATATTCTGTCAATACCCATCTCACATTTTTCACAACATAGTCAGAGAGAGGCTGCATTGTTTTTGATTTGGTTGAGAATTTTTTTGGATCAATACTGCTCATTGATTTGAGATTTGAAGGCGCGCCTATCTGGATTGCAACATTTGTGTTTTTTGCGATGTGCATAGCCAATTCAGGAAATTGCTTGAGCTGAGAATCTGTTGCATGCTTGAAATAGATTTCTCTGGTTTCAGGAAATCTGATGTCAACGATAATTTCTTTCGGCTCTTTTTTGAGAACTTGCTTATATACCTCAAGAAATAACGGCTTTCCCTGCTCTTCACAGAATATTTCAACGATTTCACCTTTTTTGACTTTTACAGAATAGTTTACCAAGATGTCTGCCAATATCTCGATGCGTTTGTCTTTCATTTTTTTAGAATTTAGTCATGGCACTTGATTATTAATGTTTCTAAACAACAGAAAATATTTAAATAGGGAGGTGCAATATTTAGGAATATAGGAAGATTATTTTTTCACATGTCTGACAAAAGGGGTGATTAGATGGCGGAAACTTCTGTAGAAATAAAAACAGAACAGTATTTTTTATTGCACAATGGAAAGGCAGTTAAAAGCCTATCAGAGTTAGTAGAGGTTCTTAAGACTATAGACGATTCTATCTTCAGTTTCCATGTGAATGCTAATAAGAATGATTTTGGTAACTGGATAAAGGATGTTTTAAAGGATTTTGAACTTGCCAGCAAGATTGCCAATATTAAAACCAAAGAGGGACTGATAAAAGAGATTGAGTCAAAATTGTTAGATACTAATAAAATAGAGGAAGTAAGAGCTGATATGAAAAAAGCCATATCTGAAAAATTAAATTTGATAAAATTAATAAGAGAAGCAGTGAAGGATGAATTGGACAAATTAAGCAAAGGCGAGCTTAGCCATGGCTTTGATGAAATCCTTAAGAAGGAAAGAGAGATTGAGATTAGAGAGCAAAAAATTGAGGAGATTGAAAAAAGGATTGAAAATTCTTTGACAGAATCAAATTGGAAAAATTTTTTTGCCAAGGAATTTCTGCATGGCTTAGCTATTGGAATGCTTGTGACAGTTATTGTCGCCATTGTTTACATAAAATTTTTTCTTTGAGATGATAATACATTAGTATGTGAAGAGAATGCCTGATAAAACAAATTTGGAAAAGCTGGAGAGTTTCTTAAGAGATGTTCTGCCTGAGAAAAGTTTCTGGGTGAATAATGACAGAATAATAAGGAATATTTACGAACTGGCAAGCGCCATAGAGAATATGAATGACATGACTTTCAGATATCATGTTGATGTAGGAAAAAATGATTTTAGCAAATGGGTCAGAGAGGTTATACGCGATGAAAAACTTGCAGATGATCTGTTAAAAGCAAGTACGAAAGAAGCATTGCTTAAGGTAATAAAAAAACGAATTACTGCTATTGAGACAAACATCTACAAAGAAAAATTAAACTGGATTAAGGAAATCCCTGAAAACTGCTTTTCAAAGGATAATTTCACATTAGTCAATCTTCTGTCTGCATTTGGGCTTGGTATAGTAGCAGGCATTGTTATTGGAGTATTTGTATTCTATTATTTTAAATAGTTCTTGTTTTAGCTGCCTTTTTTTGCAATCACTTCCTTCATCCTGCTGAAAATACTCTTTTTTTCGGGTTCTTTCAACGGCTCTTCCTTTGCTTCGCCTGGCTCTTTTATTTTTTCTACCTTTACTTCTGCCTGAGGAACCTTTTTAGCTTCTTCCGATAGCAAATTGAAATATTGGTCCAAGTCCGGGGTTTTTTGTGCTAATAAGTCAAATCCTTTCAAGAGCTTGTCTGTTTTTTCAAGTTTTTTTGTTATTTCAATATTGAATTCTCTCCTGAAAGTATCCATCCTGCTGTTCATCAGTGTCAGAATGTTATTTGCGTGCTTTTCAAATGTGTCAAACCTGCTTATTAAGTTCTCCACCTCCTTTTTGCTGGCAAAGTTAGCTACCTTTATGTTCATTGAATCAAAATCAGAAGTAAGCTGTTTGGCTGATTTGTCCAGGTCTTCTGTCAAGCCCTTTAGCCTTTCAAAGTCTGCGCTTTTTTTCTGCATTTCTGAGAATATAGTCTCAACATGGTCAGCATGTCTCTGGACAAGGGCATTGACTTTCTTTATTTCGGCAAGCTCTGCTTTGACTTCCTCATTAAGTTTTACCACCTGCTCCATGCCTCTAAATACAGTTATCAGATTTCGCATCTCTCTTAATTCTTTCAGAACATTGTTGATAATGTTCTCGTTGCTTTCAATGCCTGCCCTTAATGCATCAATTTTTGCATCTCCTTTTTTCAGATCTATCATGAGTTTATCAGGCTGGACTGTCTTTACCAAGTCAATTGCCTGCTGTGCCTTTGCTTCCAGATATTTTGAATCCTTGTCACGCTCAATATGCATTGCCCTTAGCTCGCCAATCTGCTCGTTTATCATTGAGAATCTCGTAGTGCTGGCTTTCTGCATCTCATAGAATGTGCTGAATTGCGCCTTTAGTTTTTCAACATCTGCACTTAATTTACCAAGAGAAACATCTCCTGTGTCAGGGTTATCAATTTTTTCAGGCAATAGTGCAGTTTCCTCTGTGGCTTCTTCGGACTCATCTGGAGGAGTTTCCTCTTTTTTCTTTTTTTTGAAAAATAGCATTTTCAGTTAGCTAATTTCTTCCCCAAATCTACACAATCATTATATATTGCTTTTTTAACATCCGGTGGAAGGGTTTTGTAAGATGCCTGTATTTTTTCATAGATATCTTTTGACTTTTCTTTCTGGTTGTTGTCCAAGAGCTTGTTTGCCTCTATTATCATTGACTTTATGTTATTGAACTCATTGTCTTGTTTAACTTCCTTTATTTCTTCTTTTACTTCTGCCTCAATCATAAGACGCTTTTCTCTTTTTTTAGGAGCATTTCCTATTTTTTGCCATTGTGATTTTATTCTCGGGGGCAATCCCTCCAAATATATGTTGACCATATTAAAGTTTCCGCTTTTCAGTTTGTCTTGTGATAGCTTAAGCTCAAGCTTTAGGTCAAATACATCAACACTGAGTTGTTCAAGTTGTTCTATTTGATAGTCCAAATCGTCAATTATTTCATTATATTTATTGTAATTCTCCAATTCCTCATCCGTTAATTTCTGCAGGCTATGCTCAGTCGGCCTGAAGGATACGAAGAATGGCTTTCCTTTGTTATAGTTGGCGTTTTCAACCATTCCTGTGCCTAAATTCGCCTTGACTACTGACTGCAATACTTCCTCGCCATATTCCTCTTTGACTTTGTTAAGGTCTTTTTCGTCTCTTGTCCTCATCATTATATGGGTGTTTATATTTGCGAGAACTTCTTGAGGAAAATCGTTTAACACCTGACTGATTAATAATAATCCTACTCCCCACTTTCTGAATTCTCTTGAGGCTCTTTCCACCTGAATAAATACCTCTCCTGTGCCGCCATATTTTGGCAGTAAAGAATGTATGCCGTCATAGACAATGAGGAAGATTAATTCCTTGCTTTCAGGAAGATTTGCATGGAATACCTCGCGTATTGTGTTTGATACAAATATCTCATTGCCCTTTGTGTCAAGCTTATTTGTAACAAAGATGTTTATTTCACCTGGCTTCATGTATCTTTTTATGTCAATAACCTCACGTCCATCATTAACTTGATAGATGTTTCCGTTAAATGCCTTTGCATCTGTTTTTTTCATGCCGAAATTTGGATATTGTGCCAGTATCTTTTTGTCTGTACATTTTCTTAGGAAGCCTGTCCATTGTGCAGTTGGATCAAATACAAGCACTGCTACTTTTTTCAATATTACTTCCTCCACAAGATCCTGTGCTGCTATAGTTTTACCTGAGCCGCTTGTGCCAGCAATTAAAGTGTGTACCTGGAATAAATCCAAATCAAAGTATGACTTTGTGTTTGTTTCTGCAATGTTTCCTACAAAGGCCGACCTTGGCCCTGCCTTTGGCATGTGTGTAAGGTCAATCTCTGTTTTATACCTCTTTTTTTCTGCTTTCTTTTTCTTGTAGACTACAACCGTAAATGTGCCTGTTGAAAGGATAGTGATTGTAACAAATACTATCCAGAGTGGAATTATACCAAACAGGGCATACTTGTAGATTGGCAGAGCTATGGTGAAAACTGCAAGATATGATGAAGTGAAGCCGAGATAATTAGCATCTACAACCAGTGTATAATCACCTGGCAGCAAATCTTTGGGCAGTATGAAATTTTTTAACAATGAGAACGAAGTTAGAATTACAACATCCTCTTTCCCAAGTGGTAATGTATAGTTATTATCTATCCCCTTAAGAGCATAGTTTAAAGAGACCACATATTTTTCCTCGCTGAGCAGGTTTTGAAGGTCAATCCTGACTTTTAATTCATCACCTGCAGTTACTGTTTTCCTAATGTGATTTAATTTTATTATAAGTGCCTCTACCGGCAGTCTTTCCTTTGAGTAAACAAGGACATTTATAGGAATCTTTTCGTCTATGTTCCCTTGGATAATCAGATTACCCTCGTATACGCCGGGCTCTACATTTCCAAAGATTGTTAATTCTAAGTCGCTTTGTGTGCCTTCTTCTATAATCATCTTTTCCTTGTTTAATTTTATCATTGGCTTAACATCACCTTCGACTAAGAGGTCAGCTATTATTGGATCTGTCTTATAATTAGAGATTGTTATTGGTATAGTGATAAAATTACCAACTGCTATTTTTTTAAGAATTTTTTTAATAGATATCTCATGGTCTACTTTTTGCTTTACTTCCTCTTTGGGTTGGAGTCGAATATTTCTTGCTACACTTGTTCCTGTGCCAGCTCCTGCTCCCGCGCCAGCTCCTGCTGGTTGTGCTGTCCTTGCTGTTATTGGCACATCAGAAATATTCATTGTAAAGTTATAGTCAGTAGTTTTATTTACATTCACGGCAATAGTAGCTATATGGCTTTTATATCCTTCTTTTATACCAACTAATATATGTGTTCCTGTGGGAACAATTAAATCATATTCTCCTGAACTGTTAGTTGTATCCTGCGAGCCAGCAGAGCTTATAATTACTCCTTGTAATGTTGAGCCTGCGGTAGTTTTTACCGTGCCTTTTACTGTGCTGTTTACTATTAATGCTGTGTCCGCCTCTTCTAAGAGAATATCGTGGGTTGTTGTAGAATTAAATCCTATATCAATGGTAGCATTAGATGGAAGATACCTAATTTTTGTTGCAATAATTGTGTTTTTTCCAATAGGCAATGTGAATGAATATAAACCTGTCAAGTTGGTTGTAAATTGCACTCCTTCTGCATTTACAATAACATTGGATAATGGCAAACCTGTTTTTTTGTCTTTGATTGTGCCTTCTAAAGTGCCAGTTTTTTCTCCTAAAAGATATACTGAAAAATGATTTGTTAGGAAGGTTATTACTTTTGTTACATTGTTAATTGTATAGTTTTGGAGAACCCATACTTCAGTTACATTATCATAAAGATAAGGCACTATATTAGGCAGTGTGTCTTCGTAAGAGATAACAATAGTTATGTTATTTATATCGGAGGCACTTATGTTGGATATAAATTCAAAGAATTTTCCTAAGTTTCTGAATTCTGGCTCTTCAACTCCAAAATAATTTGATTCAAATAGCTTGGAATTTATTTCCACACTGGAAAAATCTCTGGTTGGATTGAGATATATTAATGTTGAAAAATTTTGAGTGAAGTTAAATAGGTTTGAGGTATTTGCTAAAACTATTTTTGCTATACTAATATTCACCGAGGGGGATATTAAAGATATAAGGGTAATGTTATGGGATATATTTAAGTTAGGAATTACTCCGATAGCTCTTTTATATTTATTATAGCCGCTTTTTTTTGCAATTAGATAGTGTACCCCTTCTGTAACATTGACTCGGTAATATCCAGAATTATTGGATGTAGTTGTCTTGCTTGCAATAGTTATAGTTACATTTGGTACTGTCTGATTTGTCCTGTTGTCTAGTATATATCCCTCTATTATACCCTTCAAAGTTGTTTCACCGGTTCCAGTTGTGAGATTCTGAGAAATAGATATAGGCACCATGTAAATATTGAATGAATTGTTACCGGTTGAGTTAATTGTTACATCTCCTATGAAATTGTCATAGCTGGTTTTTATTGCAACAAGGTTATGTATGCCGTCTAATACTATAATAGAATAATTTCCAGTATCATTAGATAAGGTAGTCCTGCCTGCTATGCTTATTGTTACATTAGAGAGTGTTAAGTTTGTTGTGTTATCATAGACTATTCCTGTGAGCGTTCTATTAAAATGAGATTCTAAGCCTGGAAATGGTGTGAGTGTGATATTTTTCACTGTTGTCTGGCCGATTGATATTATTACATTGTTTGAGATGTTGGAGATATAACCCTGCTTTATTCCGACAAGTACGTATTTGCCGTTAGCAACTGTGAGATTATAGAAGCCATTGTTATCTGTGGTATTAGATGTCCCTCCAATACTAACTGTAATATTTGCAAGTGTCTGATTTGTGTATTTGTCAATTGCATATCCTATTACAATGCCGTCTCCGATAATGCCAGTGCCTGTACCAATTGGACAGGTGTCATATGGATCTCTGTAGAAGTACCAAGTAGCAGAGGAATTAGGCACTGGCAATATTTTTTGGTAAGTTACTGGGCTTCCTTTATATCCTGTCAACGGAGGCAGTTTGTAAAGTCTTGATACCATAATTACTTGATTACTTACATTCAAAATGCCTGTAAAGAAGGTGTCATTTGATTTTTGGTTTACATAAGTATAAACAGCCGGGATGCCTGAAATATTTGTGCTGCCTAACAATATTGAAACATTTTTATTGAAGGTATTCCTTGCCGAATCTTTTTCTGCCGGACTTATATTCAGCCAGTTGTCAAGCATGTCTGTTGTCCCTGCTCTTACTGTACCAGCAGAAAGATCGATATTCTTATCCAAGGTAGCATAAAGCTCATTCCATGATTCTGTAGGTGAAACGCAATTGTAGACAAAGATTTGAGAATTAATGCCTGGACCTGTAACAGTATATGTTTGGCTTTCAGCAAAAGTAGATTCCACAAATACCAAGCCGTTCAACCCAAACCAATAGGGCGTTGGTGTTATATGTTGTATGTTTACTTGTGTTACATAGCCAGCCTGTGCAGCAATATATGTACCATAACCTATAAACTTCTTTATGACAACTGCGACTAATATAGTAAGTATTGTTAATAATACCAATAATGCCATATATCCAAGGCTATTTTTAATTTGCCTCTTTTTTGTCATTTCTGTCCTCTGTTGATTAATTTTATTATTTCAATGCCCCCTTGCTTGCCAGGAATGAATGTGATAGTAGAACCTTTTTTTACATTCAAGATGGTAGCCCACATTTGTGGCAATGTAAGAATATATTGATCGTTCTTCAACTGCTGTAACTTTATCTGATTTTGTGGAAGCCGTCTGCCTTTTTTCTGCTTTGCATTGATTAGCTTGTTGACCATGGTTGAGAATAAATTAATATTAATCTTACTATTAAGTTTATATATAAACCTTTGTATATTAGAAGTTGTGTGTAAGAATTAATCCATAAACTTCTTTAGAATCTTTTCAGCAGTACCAAGATATTTCAATATTTTATTTCTGGGGTTTCCATTAATATAAACTGTTTCAACAATGTAATAGTATGTCCTTATGCCTTTAGCTTTCTTGAACTTTCTTCTTAGTATGAACATAAATTTTAGTAGTTGCTTACTACTATATAAATATTTATATACTATAGTATAGAAAAAAGCAAATACTAGTGTATATCTTAATAGTCGCTTAATGAAAACAAGAAACGAAG
>ORJL011157632.1_pt1 | contig 29241 bp, 23 predicted proteins | sample 1779941 | NCBI WGS metagenome assembly ORJL01 (sample SAMEA104232317, study PRJEB22302) | groundwater metagenome | biome: forest; feature: aquifer; material: groundwater | place: USA | collected 2011-08-07 | depth 5.8 m
ATGGCCGTTGATGCCAATGTTTTGGTTTTTGAACGGTTGAAAGAAGAACTCCGAGCAGAAAAACCTTTAGGTCTTGCTATTGAAGAATCTTTTAAGCGATCATGGTTGTCAATACGAGATGGTCATATTGCGATACTCATGAGTTGTTTAATTCTTTTTTGGTTTAGTTCCAGTAGTATCAAAGGATTTGCCATCACGCTTGGTATCGGTACTATGGTCAATTTGTTTACTGCTCTTATCGTGAGTCGGACATTGATGCGGTATATCTCGAGTCTTTCTTTCCTGCAACGACTGTGGTTTTGGAATAAAACTTCCGTCACACAAAGACCTTTGTAATTCCTTCTCTTGATTCTTATCTTATGATTCACATTATTGCATACCGAAAAATTTACTATCTTATTTCTGGAGTCATCCTGACCGCGTCATTTCTTTCTTTGATTGTTTTTGGTTTAAATTTTGGCATTGATTTTACTGGTGGAAGTTTGATGGAGGTAAGCTACATTGATCGTTCTCGACCGAGCGCGGATAATGTTCGTGAGGCTTTGAAAGAGTTGCAATTAGAGAGCCTTGAGGTCAAAGACGCCGGTGAGAAAAATCAGATACTACGGTTTCAGCAAACTGATGAGAAAACCCATCAGAGTGTCTTAGCCGTTTTGGAGAGACTAGATACACGCGCATCAATTGAGGATGAAAAGATATCCTCTCAGGAAACTTTCGCCGTTGTGGGTTCAATAAATAATTCCGTATCTGAATCCCCAAAGATCGAGATCAAAACCGATTCTACTTCACCGGTTACGGTACAAGTAGAGACAGCAGAGAGGAGTACTTCCAAAGACACTACGAACAATCAACCCATTCAAGTGACCCCAGAAGTCGTAAAGAAAACATTTGAGGAGATTCGTTTTGAGGCAATTGGTCCTACTATTGGTAAAGAATTACGACAAAAAACTTATTGGGCACTCGTCTTGATCATTACTGCCATTGTAGTGTATATCGCGTGGGCTTTTCGAAAAGTTTCTAAACCAGTGACATCATGGAAGTATGGAACTGTGACCATTGTCGCGCTCCTGCATGATATTATTATTCCGGTGGGAATTTTTTCACTCCTTGGACGCTTGTACAACATTGAAGTGAATGCTCCTTTTGTTGCCGCGTTATTGACGATTCTTGGTTATTCAGTGAATGATACGATTGTTGTTTTTGATCGTATTCGTGAGAACCTCCTCAAACATTATGACGGTGATTTTGATGAGATCGTTGAGAGTTCGATCCGCCAAACCTTAGTGCGCTCGTTCAACACTTCGATAACGACTTTACTCTCACTCATTGCCATCTTCTTTTTTGGCGGCGAAAGCATTCGTGATTTTGTACTGGCCCTCATTATTGGAGTCGTTTCCGGAACCTATTCATCGATCTTTATTGCTAGCCCGCTTCTGGTAACATGGCGCCGTCTGGAACTCTCACGTTCCTGAATTCGCTCCCTTTAGAGGATGTAAGCTATAGTGGGACTGTTGTTGAATGTGCTTTTGGAACGAAATTTTGTTTCATTTAAGGGGAAAAATAGGAATTAGAGGCGTTTTGGCCCATTTTATTTGACATTAAGCTATAATTGTGATATATTTAGCATATTCATATCACATCCTATTGCCTCTGTGTATAAAAAAGAATAGTGCTATTGCAATAAGATGGAAAAAATAGTAGAATAAATTTGCAATACTTAGAAGAATTTATATGAATCGATTTTTAGCATTGAGGAGTTAGCTCCTCTCATGTTTCTGGCTTGCTTGTCAGCACCACTAAACTAAAGAAAACTTATGAATACAGCAGTGAATCAAATGACATCAACATCCGTGGATTTTTACGATTGTGTTTTGCAGATTTTTTCGGTTCTCACAACGCGAGAGCAGGATATTCTCAAGCGTCGTTTTCGACTCCATGAACAGGAACATCAGAAGCATACACTCGAGGATATTGGGAGAATATATAATATTACACGAGAACGCGTGCGGCAGATCGAATCAGATAGCATAAAAAAATTGCGTGAAGTCGTTCAAAATCATCCTGTTCGGTCACACCTTGAAACGATACATTCTCATATGGAACTCATTCTGCGAAAGCATGGTGGTGTCATGGAAGAAGGATTGCTCATAGAGAAATTATTTCAAGCCCTCAAAGATGATTCGGCCACGATTTCTGAAGATCAGTCTTCATGTCATCGTGATGCGCTCCGTTTTCTTATTTCGAATATATTGATGGATCATTTTGAGAAGGTAGTGCGTGATGCTTTTCATCCGGTGTGGAAGCTAAAAGAAATTGACTGGAATGTTATTTCCGATGTTGTCAGTCATATGGTGGCAGTCATAGCAAAAGAAAATCATCCACTGACAGAACCTGATCTCCTCGAACACATTAAACGCGAGACCAGTCAATATGAGATGCTGGAACATAAGCTACGAAACGCTTTACAGCATCTGTTTGAGCATGTGGAGTCTGTGGAGCAGGTACTCCTGTCATATCTTCATTTGAGTAATCAGATTAAGTCGAATTTATTCGAGGAGTGGGGTTTGATTGATTGGAACACTATATCTCCCAAGAAAATTAATGATAAAATATATTTAATGTTGAAGAAAGCGGCTAAGCCTCTTCATTTTAATGACATAACTGCGATGATCAATGAGATCAAGTTTGATCATAAACAGGCTTGTGCCGCCACGGTTCACAATGAGCTTATTCTTGATCCGAAGTATGTACTCGTAGGGCGTGGTATGTACGCGTTGCGAGAGTGGGGATATGAACCAGGAACCGTCGCCGATGTGATTGCTCATATCCTGCGCGAAAGAGGTAAACTCAGCAAGCCGGAAATTTTGGTGGAGGTGCAAAAGAAACGCATTGTGAAACAGGCAACGGTCAATCTTGCTCTCATGAATAAAGAACGGTTTAGTAAAATGTCTACTGGAGAGTATGGATTGATTGATTCCAGTATTTCCATCGCGTAATATTATAGACACCTTGAGGGTACGTGCGACTTCATAGTGTGATGCTTATACTCGATGAATAGTATTTTTATCATTCATTGAAACCAACACCTGACGACAGAACGCAGTCGATCAGGTGTTTGGTGTTTCAAGGAGAGGACGAGAACGTTCCTTCATGCTTAATGAACGCTGTCTGATCTCTTATGCCCATCGCCATTGACATTGATTTTAACATTCTTCTCGATTTTATCGATAGAATTTTTATTCAAGGTCCACTCATCGCAATCTGGCAGTTATTCCTGAAAGGTGGTTGGATTTTTGTTCTTATCCTTTTCCTCAGCTTAGCGAAATTTTTGTGGCTTAATTGGCGTGTTTCGAAATATAAATCTAAGTGGGCGTTCGTCGTTTTAGCGATTGATATTCCAAGGAATAATGAGCAGTCAACAAAAGCAGTTGAGAATGTTTTTGTTGCCTTAGCTGGTACGCGATCTGGAGGTGACTTTATCGATAAGTGGTGGATTGGGAAAGTTCAGGAGAGTTTTAGTTGGGAGATTTGCAGTCTGGAAGGATATATTCAATTTTTTGTTCGTACTCCAGCCCATTTCCGTGATGTTATTGAAGCATCCATTTTTGCCCAATATCCGGACGCGAATATTCGTGAAGTTCCGGATTACACAGAGAACGCGCCGGATGTATTCCCCAATGAAGAATATGATATGTGGGGGTCAGATATTGTTCTTGACAAATCTATTGCCTTTCCACTTCGCACCTATCCTTTTTTTGAGGACTCCTTGAGTCAGGAATTGAAAGATCCCATGGCCTCTTTTCTGGAAAGCTTGAGTCGTCTCGGTCCAGGAGAATATTTTTGGATGCAAATGATTCTGATCCCCACAGATGACAAATGGAAAACAGAAGGAGAGAAAGAGGTGAATAAGTTCGCTGGGAAAAAATCCCCCCCAAAGTATACATGGTTGAACGCCATTCTTAGTTTCCCCATTCAACTTCTGGTCTATGCTGGTGATACTATTTTCGGTCGTGAGGCCGCGCTTCCGAAAAGACCTGATGCTCCTCAAGGAAACCCGATGCTCCTCTTAACTCCTGGACAGCGTCTCACATTGGAGGCGATCGAACATAAGATGTCAAAGATTGGATATAAAACAAAAATTCGTATCGTATACCTCGCGCGGAAAGAGGTGTATAATGGACCAAGAGGCGTAGCCGGTCCATTGGGTGGTTTGCAGCAATTCACTGACTTGGGACTCAATGGTTTGAAACCTCACGCGACCTATCGTACCATCAAGAAACGTCTTTTCAAAAAATATCAGCTTGCTGATAAACAGACGAAGTTGATGCAATCCTATAAACGTCGTAACCCTCTTGGTGGGGGACAACCGTATGTTTTGAATACTGAAGAAATTGCTTCTGTGTATCATTTTCCAGTCATGGGTGTGAAAGCGCCTGCTGTTAAAAAGAGTGAGGCGAAACGAGCGGAGGCGCCATTCCTGCTTCCCACCGGAGCTGGTCCAGAAGTTATTTTTCAGATGGCTGAGAAAACGGCAGCTAAGAAAAAAGTAGAAAATCGAGGAGAGAAACAAAAACGTTTCGATCCAGAGGATGAAAATCTTGTTATCGTTTCGAATACACCCGAGAAGAAGACAAAAACTCCAAAGTCTCAACCTGCTCATATTTCTGAACCTGATATTGATATCGACACTCGAGACATGAATGGTGAACCACCACCCAATCTTCCTACTGGACTTTCACACTTACCTTGAGAAAAGTAAAATTTGTTCAAGGAGGGAAATTTTTATGACCACATTTCAACCATCAGCGGACATTACATTTTTCGCTGAGACCAACTATAGAAACAAGAAGATCAAGTTTGGTATTAAGAAGGATGACCGACGTCGTCACATGTATGTTATTGGGAAGACTGGTATGGGCAAAACCACACTGCTTGAGAATATGGTGCTTAATGATATTTATTCAGGCGCTGGTTTAGCCTATGTTGATCCTCATGGCGATTCGGTTGAAAAATTTTTGGATTATATCCCCAGTCACCGTGTTAATGATGTCATTTATTTTAACCCTTCTGATCTTGACTATCCGATTGCTTTTAACATTCTCGAGCAAGTTGATCCCAGTCTCAAACATATTGTTGCTTCAGGTTTACTTGGTGTTTTCAAAAAATTATGGGCTGATAGCTGGGGTCCGCGTTTAGAGTATCTTTTAAGAAATGCCATTCTCGCATTGCTTGATTATCCGGGAAGTACCTTGCTTGGTGTTTTACGCGTACTTACGGATAAGGTTTATCGGAATAAAGTTATCGCGAAAATCAAAGATCCAGTAGTCAAATCCTTCTGGGTGGATGAGTTTTCCAAGTATCCTGACAAGTTTGCTGTTGAAGCGATAGCTCCGATTCAGAATAAAGTGGGACAGTTTTTGTCCAATTTCTTGATACGCAATATCGTTGGTCAAGTCACCTCATCCTTTGATGTACGTCAAGCTATGGATGAAGGCAAGATACTCCTTTTAAATCTCTCAAAAGGGAAGATTGGCGAGGACACTTCAGCATTACTCGGAGCAATGATGATTACGAAGATTCAGCTCGCGGCTATGAGTCGTGTTGATATTCCTGAAGATGAACGACGAGATTTTTATCTCTATGTTGATGAGTTTCAAAATTTTGCTACTGAAAGTTTTGCTAATATTTTGTCCGAGGCTCGAAAGTATCATCTTGACTTAACTATTGCTCACCAATATATTGAACAACTCGATGAAAAAGTACAGGCAGCCGTGTTTGGTAACGTGGGAACTATGATTTCCTTCCGCGTTGGGGCTACTGATGCCGAGCTCTTTGCCAAGGAGTTTGCTCCGGTCTTTATTGAAGAAGATATGGTCAATCTCGCGAAAGCTGAAATCTATCTTAAACTCATGATTGACGGTGTTGCTTCAGAACCTTTTTCAGCCCGAGGTCTTCCTCCCATTGACAAAAGTATACCCAAGACGGAAATTCGTGATAAGATTATCAAAGTATCTCGTGAACGCTATGCCGTTTCAAGAAAAGTGGTAGAAGATAAGATTATACGTTGGTCAGGTGTCACCATTGGTGATCAACCAGTTGCGAGGCAAAATATTACTCCTTCCCATACGAAACCTCTCCGTTCTTTTCCTATGGATTCACAACAACCTTCCTCTTCGCGTGGTTTTTCTCCTCATAATTCCTTTGATAATAATCGAGGGAGCAATGATTTTGATTCGCGTCCTCCACGCCCAGTGCGGCGTGCGCATGATATTGATAACGGGTGGGAGCAGATCAAAGAAAATACTGGCACTCCAGGTGCTGGGTATGTAGCGTCATTACGTTCTGTAACGTCATCATCCACAGTGCCACCAGAACCACGACCCTCTTCCCCGTCCCCCTCACACCATGATATTTCCCCAGAACAGAAACCAGAGCAATCTCGCGAAGAATCCGCTCATAAATATCTTGAATTGGTAGCACAGCAGCAGGCTCGAAAAGGCGTCAGTGGAGAAAAAGAACTCTCCGTTCGTGATCCGGATGGTCAGGCATCGAATCGACCTCACGCGACTCAGTGTCATTCATGCAATAAATTAACATACGTTTCTTTCTTGCCAGATGGGAATAGACCAGTTTTCTGTAAAAACTGTCTTCGTGACAAACGGTTGGAGCAAGCGAAACAACGCCAAGAGAAATTTGGATATGGAACGGATTTCCAGCGAAAATCTGTTGCTCCGCCACGATCAGCTTTTATCCCGCAGTCACCGTTGGTGGAAAAACGAGCTGATACCGTGAGAGCAAAGACTGCACCAATTAAAAATATCGTGCTTCATCATGCGGATGACGATTCTACGACTTCTCACGCGCCGGACGTGAAGAGCCGTGTTCGAAAGTTAAAACCCGGTGAGGTGGTAAAATTTCCGTAAAGAAACGCGATCCACGCGTCTCAAATTTTTTAAAAGAGTACTATGAACCCCAATAAATTTACTACGAAGTCCCAAGAAGCCTTACAGCAAGCGCAAAATTTTGCTTTTGAAAAAGGCCATCAACAGCTCGAGGCACTTCATCTCCTTATTGCTCTTATTGAGCAAGGGGAGAGCATTGTGCAACCAATTTTTGAGAAATTGAATGTGAATATTCTTACATTAAAACAGGAGTGTCAACGACATTTAAGTACTCTTCCACAGATTGCTGGTGCTGGTGTGGCTCAACTCTATGTCAGTCAAGAACTCGCTCGAGTACTCACTCAAGCTGAAAAGGAGGCCAAGAAATTGGGAGATGAGTATATATCGACCGAGCACTTGTTGTTGGCAATGGTTGAGGTGAGAAATATTGTGCGTGGTATTCTTGAACACGCTGGAGTCAGTTACGAACGTGTTTTGCAGGTTCTTGCACAGGTACGTGGAAGTCAGAAAATTACTGATCAAGAACCTGAAACGAAGTTTCAGGCACTGGAAAAATATGGCATCAATCTCACCACATCGGCTCGTATGGGAAAACTTGATACGGTGATTGGCCGTGACTCTGAAATTCGTCGAGTGATGCAGGTTCTTTCACGCCGCACCAAGAATAATCCAGTACTCATTGGAGAACCAGGCACGGGAAAGACCGCAATCGTCGAGGGTTTGGCACAACGGATTGTTTCTGGTGATGTGCCAGAAACAATCAAAGATAAAGAATTAATTTCACTCGACATGGCGGGTATTATCGCTGGAGCTAAATTTCGTGGAGAGTTTGAAGATCGTCTCAAGGCGGTGTTACGAGAGGTGGAAAGCGCGCATGGTAAAATTATTTTGTTTATTGACGAACTCCATACGATTGTTGGCGCCGGTCAGGCCGAAGGAGCGGTTGATGCGTCCAATATGTTGAAACCGGCACTCGCTCGAGGCGCTCTTCACGCGATTGGCGCGACAACGCTGAAAGAGTATCAAAAACATATTGAGAAAGACGCCGCGTTAGAACGTCGTTTTCAACCAGTGCTGGTGAAGGAGCCGACGATTGAAGATACCATTGCTATTTTACGCGGTATCAAAGGAAAATATGAAATTCATCATGGTGTCCATATTACTGATGGAGCTATTCTCGCGGCTGCTAATTTGTCCCAGCGTTATATTACGGATCGATTTTTGCCGGATAAGGCAATTGATTTGATTGACGAAGCAACTTCAGCGCTCCGGATGGAGATTGAGAGTTACCCGGAGGAACTCGATAAATTGAAACGTCATGTCTTGCGACTCGAGATTGAACGGGAGGCTTTGAAGAAAGAAATTGATCCAAATTCCAAACAGCGTCTCGAGGATCTTGGTCGTGAGTTGGAGCAGGCGAAAGAAAAATCCAACCAATTGGAACTACGCTGGAGAAATGAACGTGAGATTATTTCTGCCATAAAAAAATACAAGAAGGAAATTGATGATTTGCGAATGGTGGCTGAAAAAGCGGAACGTGAATCTGATTTGCAAAAGGTGGCAGAAATTCAATATGGAAAAATTCCTGAGTTTGAGAAAAAGATTGAAGAACAAAACAAGAAGTTGCTCGCGTTGCAGAAGGATCATCGTTTGTTGAAGGAGGAAGTGACAGCGGAAGATATAGCCGTTGTGGTCGCGAAGTGGACTGGAATTCCTGTATTTAAGATGCTGGAGACTGAGGCTGAAAAACTGAAAAATTTGGAAAATGAACTCTCAAAGCGGGTCATCGGACAAGGAGAGGCTATTCATGCCGTAGCCAATGCCGTGCGACGTTCTCGTGCGGGATTATCTGAAGAAAATCATCCCATTGGATCATTTATTTTTCTAGGACCAACTGGTGTTGGTAAAACGGAACTTGCCAAGTCTTTGGCAGGAGCATTATTTGATGATGAAAAAGCCCTCGTTCGGGTGGATATGAGTGAGTATATGGAAAAACACACTGTCTCCAAGATGGTGGGTTCACCTCCTGGATATGTGGGCTATGAAGAAGGAGGACAGCTCACCGAGATCATCCGTCGTCGTCCATTCGCGGTCATTTTGTTTGATGAGATTGAGAAAGCTCATCCCGATGTTTTCAATATTTTACTTCAGATTTTAGATGATGGACGACTTACTGATTCGAAAGGACGGATGGTGAATTTCAAGAACGCGATCGTTATCATGACCTCTAATTTGGGAAGTCAAGTGATTTCAGAGTACACTCTCGGTTTTACTGACAAGAAGGATCAAGAAGGTCATCTCACTGAAGAGAGCATGAGTGATCGTATTCGAAGCATTCTCCAGAGTTCATTCAAGCCAGAGTTCCTGAATCGTATTGATGAAATTATTGTTTTTCACCCGTTATCCCCCAAAGAAATTGGCTTCATTGTTGATCTTCGATTACAGGAGGTGATGAAGCGATTGAAGCTTGAACATATTGATGTGGAAGTGACTGAAAAGTTACGTCGGTTTCTCGCGAAGAAAGGTTATGATCGTTTTTACGGTGCGCGGCCACTCAAACGTCTCATTCAAAAAACCATTTTGGATGAATTGTCCATGAAGATTATTGATGGACAGGTACAAGAAGGACAAAAATTAGTCGTGGATATTGATAGCAAGAATAAAGTAGCGTTTAAGGTGAACACGTAACTTTTTAAGAGATATGAAGAGCACCATTCAAAAAAAGGCTATATTGAATCTCCCGTCAGCCATGTTATCCTCCAAAGAAACAGAATCGGAATTTAATTTTAAGGAGAATCCCAACTGGCGAATTTTTCGTATCTTGTCAGAATTTGTCGAAGGTTTTGAATTTTTGTCTACCGTACGTCATTCGGTTACTTTTTTTGGTTCCGCGCGTTTTCAGAAAGAGAATAAACACTATCAAGATGCTTTGGAGTTGGCGCGTCTCCTTGGTGAAGCTGGTTTTACGGTGGTCACCGGCGGCGGTCCTGGAATCATGGAAGCAGCGAATCGTGGAGCCTACGAGGCCGGCGCTGAGTCTATTGGTCTCAATATCCAGTTACCCATGGAGCAGAGAACCAATCCTTATGTGAAGAAAGGAGTTGGGTTTCATTATTTTTTCACGAGAAAAGTCATGCTGTCATTTTCAGCTTCAGCCTATGTCTATTTTCCAGGTGGATTTGGTACCCTTGATGAATTTTTTGAGATTGTTACGCTGATTCAGACGCACAAGATGGGACCCATACCTGTTGTCATGGTTGGAAAGGATTATTGGCAACCACTCGTTTTGTGGATCCGTAAGGTTATTTTAGAACAGCATCACTGTATACAGCCTGATGATATGAAAATTTTTCGTCTCGTTAATACCCCCGGTGAGGCCTTTGAGATTATACGGGGCTCAAAAGAAAGAAGAGTATGGTAGTGACCGAGGAATACATTGAATTTTAAAACACCTTTTTGAAGGGCCTCTAATTTTCTTCTATCAATTGCGTCACCGGGAGCGTCAGACCCGAGCCAAAGGAGCGGGCTATAGACAAACTGGTCAGGAGAGCCCCAATAATGACCCCAATTCCAAAAATAATTGCGCCGATTACCATTTTTTGATCTTGTTTTTGAAGATTTTGTTTTTTCATAGGTGAAATAAAATGAATCAGAAGGAGGTTTCAAGGGAGTGCTTCACGGTCGCGTGGTTGGCACTGATCTCTCACAATCGGCGTTTCTGCAATTCGATGGTATTCCGGACGTGTTGTCGAAAGTTGAATTATCGCTCAATACCGGCGTCAGAATAATTGATTTTGGTAACGCAGTGGCAATGGAAAGACCAGCGACTATGGAACCGATAATCACGCCCACCCCCAGGATTACAGCACCAAGAATCATGGTGTGATTCAAAGGTGGTTGTTGTGTTTTTTTCATAGAGAATACTTGAAGAGTAAAGACAAATGTATTATACCATGGCTTATTCTCGTGGCGCTGTGTATTATTTATAATAACTTGAGACTTGAGAAAAATGATGAGATTCGAGGCGAAATTGAGACACGAACTGAGGCGTACGAGAGGTACGTCGAATGAGTACTAAAGATTTCAACGAAGAAGATCGCATTTTTCTCAAGTCTCAAGTTGTCTTTAGGGACACAATACCATATTATTGATATAATGGGACTGGGACCTCAATAATTTTTCGTATGCTTTCTCGAAATACAAATATTCTCGTTGCCGCGGCATGGCCTTACGCGAATGGCTCTCTTCATGTCGGTCATCTGGCAGGGTTGATTTCATCTGACGTCATTGCCCGCTATTTTCGTCAGAAAGGGCATCGAGTGCTCATGGTTTCAGGTTCTGATTGTCACGGTACTCCTATTGTTATTACTGCTGAAAAAGAGGGCAAAACTCCGGCTGAAGTGGCGGCGCGGTATCATGAACAGCACAAAAATAATCTCATGTGTGGTTTTGGTTTTTCCTATGATTTGTTTACTACAACCACCACAGACATTCATCGCGACACTGTCCAAAAGATTTTTTTGAAGTTGTACGAAAAAAAATTGATCTACACGAAGGTAGAAGAACAACCCTATTGCGAACATTGTAAAAGATTTCTCCCTGATCGTTATATCGAAGGAACATGCCCTTTCTGCGGTTTTGATGGTGCCCGCGGGGATCAGTGTGATACCTGCGGAAAGCTTATTGATCCAAAATTACTCGTCAACCCCGCCTGTCGGCACTGTCACAACTCACCCATTTGGAAAGAGACTGAACATTTTTATCTCAAACTTTCAGCCTTGCCTGATGAGATATTGAAATGGCTTGAACCTAAAATCCATTGGCGCAAGAACGCGTACAATTTCAGTTTACAGTACCTCAAAGATGGATTGCATGATCGTTCTATTACTCGTGACACGGAGTGGGGGATACCGATTCCACTTCCTGGGTATGAGACAAAACGTATTTATGTTTGGTTTGAGGCTGTCATTGGTTATTTAAGCGCGTCGATTGAGTATTTTCATACTCAAGGGAATTCGGAGGGCTGGAAGGATTTTTGGTATGGTAAACAGCAATCTCACTACTATGTTCATGGCAAGGACAATATCCCATTTCACACTATCATTTTTCCAGCTATATTGATGGGGTATGACGAGGCTTTGCATCGTGCTGATTACATTATCTCGACCGAATATCTCAACCTTGATGGAAAAAAGTTTTCTAAAAGTCGTGGCATTGTCCTGGAGTTACCAGATTTACTCGATCGTTTTGACCCAGATTCCTTACGTTTTTATATCCTTTATAATTTGCCTGAAAGTTCAGATTCGAATTTCGAGATGAGTGATTTTTTTGCGAAGAATAATTCTGAACTCGTTGGTAAAATTGGCAATTTTGTTCATCGAGTTTTAAGCTTTACCGGGAAGAGTTTTGAATTTCAAGTACCGCCAATTGGCACATTGGTTTCAGAAGATGAGGAGATGCTCAACTTGTGCCGTAAGACGTTTGAGACAGTAGGGGAGTGTATTGAAAAAGGCGAGATTAATCACAGCCTGAAAGAAGTTTTGCGATTAGTTTCTTCCGCCAATCAGTATATTGATCATCGTGCTCCATGGAAGTTAATGAATCAAGATCCTCACGCGGCTGGCCATGTACTGAATGTGTGTATTCAAATCATCAATGTACTGAAGGTCCTTCTTCGGCCGTATATCCCTTTCACTTCTGATAAAATCGCCGTAATTTTGCGTGATAAAAATTTTGATTGGTCGTATCATGAACTTCCTGCCGGCCATTATTTTCAGGAACCAGCGATTTTGTTCAAAAAGTTGGAGTAATCTATAGCATGCCCCTTATTTTTTATGTTTTTATTCTTTTCGTTCTGCTCGAGGTTTTGAGTTACTATTACATCCAATATCTCTCTGACTTTCCAATCGTGCGTCGGACTTTATTCCTAGGGATCTTCTTGCATGAATTCGCCCACTACCTTGCCTGTAAACTTACTTTTGCGAAAGTGAAGGAGTTTCGCGTGGGCTGGAACATGGGACATGTGATTCATCACCGTTCAAAAATCCCTCTTGTGGGGGATTTTTTTATTACTTTAGCGCCTTTTTTGGTCGGCCTCGTAACCTTCGGCCTTTTATTTCACTGGATATCAGGGAGTTCTTGGAATTTTTGGCAGACTATGTTTCGGTCGGTAACTACTCAAAATTGGGCCGAGTTTCTGGCACAGGGAGCTAGTGTATTGAAAAGGATTCCTTATGTTTCATGGCAGTTTTTTTTCTTTATTTTCGCAACTTTTAACATCTTGGCAACTTTTGTGCCGAGTCATCAGGATTATCGTAATGTCTTCATCGCCATTCTTCTGTATATGATGATTTCCTTTTTTCTCCCATGGTTTGAGCCGTTAAACCTCTTACTTTTTTATTTATTACTATCCGCGAATATTTTGATTTTTCTTGCGCTTCTGTTGTTTGTCATTGCCTCAACTATTAAATCCATTATTTTCCGTTCCCATGGATGAGAATTCGCGCGTCGATCGTCTTGTCGATGTCTGATATGTTGCCATTGTGGCGAGCTTTGGCCCTAGGATTAGAGTTTGCCACATGTTGAGAGATTGACGAGCCGTAAAACGAAATTTGAGAGCTTGGGACGATTTGCTTAACTTAAGCAAATTAAGTGGCATTTCGTGAATGGTACACTTTTGTACTAATCGCGAAATGCCGGAAACCAACGATTCAATGCCATCCCTTAAATACTTGCATTTACCCATTGTTTCCAGTATAATGACTGTATTATGCTAAAAAGGGAGAATAAGCATAGTATAACATAAATAATATGCTAAAAGCGACAGTTTCTAAGCAAAAACAGGATAAAGAGAGACTTCTCTCACTTCCGTACATAGAGCGAACTAAAGAAAAAGACACTCGAAAGTGGCTGTCTTCGGATTTGATAAAAGTCATACTCGGCCCTCGCCGGGCAGGGAAATCCGTCTTTGCTTTGATGCTCTTGAAGGATCAATCGTTTGCCTATTTCAACTTTGACGATGAATCGATTCCCGGAGAAGAAAAGATTGATCTTGACGAGCTCATGACAGAGTTGAAGCTATCCTACGGCGACACAAAATATATTCTCTTTGACGAAATACAGAATCTTCCTAATTGGGAGCTGTTTGTTAATCGTCTGCATCGAGCCGGATACAATCTGGTATTGACCGGTTCCAACGCGTCTCTTCTTTCCAAAGAGCTGGCCACGCATCTTACCGGCAGGCATATTCCCATAGAAATACTGCCGTTTAATTTTTCGGAAATTTTGAAAGCCAAACAGTACGAAGTTACTCCCGACAAACTTTCATTACCTGAAGAAAAAGCGAAACTACTTGAATACATGACCCAGTATATGACGAGTGGCGGTTATCCGGAGGTTGTTACGAAAGGCGTTGATCCGCGCGGATATCTTGATGTGCTGTTCGATGCGGTGTTATTTAAAGACGTGGTGAAGCGTCATAAAGTGCGTTTTTCCGAACAGATAGCCAGTCTTGGATCATATCTCATAAATAATGTTTCCGGCCAGTACGGGGCAAAGAAACTCGCCAATATTTTGGAATTCAAGAGCCAGGTTACTTTGGAAAAATATCTCGGCTATCTCACCGAGGCATATTTGATTTTTCCTCTGATACGACACTCGACAAAGACTGGCATGCGACTACGATCGGCCAAAAAAACATATGTCGTTGATAATGGTTTCGTTACCGCCAAGGCAGTACAACATTCACCAAATACCGGTAAGCTCATGGAGAATCTTGTTTTCACCGAGTTGGTAAAGAAAGGCAATCAGCCAGGTCGCGAGTTATTTTATTACAAGACCAGAAATGACCGGGAGATAGATTTTGTGCTCAAAAAGGGGTACCAGGTTATGGAAATGATACAAGTCTGCTACGACATAACCGACGCCGATGTTGAACAAAGAGAAGTGAAGGCTCTTGTTGAGGCAGGAAAAGAATTGAATGTTTCTAAACTTACCGTGCTTACATGGAACGAAAAACGCACGGTGGAAAAAGACAACATGACCATACAGTTTAGACCGTTCTGGGAATGGTTGCTTGAGAAAGCCGAAGCTTAAAATTTATGCCAAAGGAAATCGCCACTAAAACTAAACAGGAAACTTACTACAAATGCACTCATTGCGGAGATGAGATTTTTTGGAATACCCATAAAAAGTTCACCTACTGTAAGTGCAAGAAAATCTGGGTTGATAGTTGCGAGGATTATATTCGGGTTGGTGGCAAAGAGGAAGACCGTAAGGTGATCACAAAATAAATTTATGAAAATAAAAGACTTGCCAAAGGTGGATCGGCCGAGAGAAAAATTGGAAAAGTATGGCGCTGGTAAACTTTCAAGTTCTGAACTGCTTGCGATCCTGTTGCGGATGGGGAGCGCGGGGGTGAATGTTGTGGATCTCTCGAATAGTATTCTTAAAAAATTTAGAAAACGGTGCATTGGCGATCGCGAGTGTCGAGAAACTGAAAGGCGTACACGGTCTTGGTGTGGCAAAAGCGTGTGAGATCGTTGCCTGTTTCGAGCTTGGTCGGCGTATGTTGCAAAATAAACCCGCGGCTTTGTTGTTGTCACCAGAACAGGTCGCGCATGAATTGAAAGACATTCGTAATCATAAGAAAGAACATTTTGTCATCTTCTTTCTTGACTCACGCAACAATGAAGTAAAATGCGAGATTATTTCTGTTGGCACATTAAATGCCAGCATTGTTCATCCGCGTGAAGTGTTTGAGCCTGCGATCCAGCACTCTGCGGCGCATGTCATCGTCGCTCACAACCATCCTTCCGGCGATCCAAAACCATCCGATGAAGATAAAATCTTCACTGAACGCCTTGTCGAAGCAGGGAAGATTCTCGGGATTGAACTCCTCGCTCACGTCATTGTCACGTTCAACAAGCATCTAAGTTTCAAAGAAAATGGCTTGATTTGACAAGTTGTGTATATGTACGTTATGATGTACATATAATCATTAAGCAGTGTCTATGAATACAAAAACAACGCTTTCTATTTCGGAGGCAAGAAAAAATATTTTTGATATCGTCGAGGCAGTCCAGAAACCCGGCGTGCATTATACATTTACCGCCAATGGCAGGCCGAGTGCGGTGTTGATGTCGGCGGATGAGTTTGAATCCTTGATCGAGACCATCGAGGTGATGCGAGATTTTCCGGATTTGGATAAAGATATTGAGGAAGCGGATCGCGCGTATGCGAGCGGGGCATACAAAAAATGGGCGACGCTCGATGATATTTTAAAGAAAGAAGGGTATGTTGTCGCCGATAAGTCAAAACATAACTATGGAATACATTCTTCAACTCGCGCCAAACGCAGAAAAAGCACTCGAAAAAATTGATAATCGTTATAAGCCTCGCATACTCGAAGCAATCATCAGTATTCGACAAGACCCCTACATCGGTAAGCGATTGGATGGTCAAAGAAAGGACGAATGGTCATACCGTGTATGGCCATATCGCATTATTTATCAGATTTACAAAGACACACTCCTTATCCTTGTCATCCGCATTGGCCACCGGCAAGGGGTCTATTAAGTTGGTTTCCATGCGTAAATTATCCGAACGCATTTGTACGAAATACATCACGCCCGCCCTCACCATGGCTGGGTGGGATTTGCAATTACAAATTCGTGAAGAGGTTTCGTGTACCGCTGGGCGAATCAACGTACGTGGAAAAAGCTACACATCACCGCCCACAACCATAATCCGGTACATGATGCCAGGGGAAATCTCGAGGCGTTCGAGAGGATATTAAACGGGGAAAGATAACCACCAATAAAATTTATGTCAAAGGAAATCGCCAACAAAACTAAAAAAGAAATTCATTACAGGTGCAAGAAGTGCGGGGATGAAATTTATTGGAATACGCACAAGAAAATGATTATGTGCAAATGCGGCGCCCTCGGAGTTGATAGGTGCGAGTTTTATGTGCGGCTCATCGGCGATGAGAAAGACCGTGAGATGATCAAAAAATAAATTTATGGCAAAACAATCTAAAAAATCAAACGGTGCGAATGTCGGTTTTGAGGAGACGCTCTGGTCTGCGGCCGACAAGATGCGCAATAACATGGACCCGGCCGAATATAAGCATGTAGTGCTTGGCTTGATTTTCCTCAAATATATTTCTGACTCGTTCGGAGAAGTCTACAAAAGCATTAAAGCCGATGCCGACTACTACGACGGCCAAGAAGAAGATAAAGACGCCTATCTCGCCGAAGGAGTGTTTTGGGTACCGCAGGAAGCGCGATGGGAATTTCTAAAGTCCAACGCCAAGAAGCCGGAGATTGGCAAACTACTCGACGATGCCATGATCGCTATTGAAAAAGACAATCCAAGTCTCAAGGGTGTTTTGGCTAAAAATTACGCTCGTCCTGATCTTGATAAAGTCCGGCTTGGTGAACTGATCGATCTTGTAAGTACGATCGGTCTTGGTGATAAGGAAAGCCGAAGTAAAGATGTGCTAGGCCGTGTCTATGAATACTTCCTCGGCCGTTTCGCTTCAGCGGAAGGCAAAGGTGGCGGTGAGTTCTTTACTCCCCAGTCAGTAGTCAAACTCTTGGTTGAAATGCTTGAGCCATACAAAGGACGTATTTATGACCCATGTTGCGGATCGGGCGGTATGTTCGTACAGAGCGAGAAGTTTGTGGAGGCTCACGGCGGTAACACGCACGACTTGGCAATCTACGGTCAGGAATCAAACCCAACAACATGGCGACTTTGCAAAATGAACCTCGCTATTCGTGGCATTGATGGCAATTTGGGACCGCAGAATGCCGACACTTTTCATAACGATCTGCATAAGGATTTGAAAGCGGATTTTATTCTCGCCAATCCTCCTTTTAACATTAGTGACTGGGGCGGTGAACGACTTAAAGACGATGTGCGTTGGAAATACGGCGTGCCACCAGCTGGCAATGCCAACTACGGATGGATTCAGCACATGATTCATCATCTTGCGCCGACCGGCATTGCTGGTTTCGTCCTGGCTAATGGATCGCTCTCATCCAACACCTCCGGTGAAGGTGAAATCAGGAAAAAGCTTATTGAGGCCGGATTGGTTGATTGTATTGTCGCTTTGCCAAGCCAGCTGTTCTACACGACGCAGATTCCGGCATGCCTTTGGTTTGTGTCTCGCGATCGCTACGACCATAAATTCCGCAACCGCCACGACGAGATTCTTTTCATAGACGCGCGCAAGATGGGAACGATGGTTTCAAGGAAGAATCTTGAACTGACAGAGGCGGACGTTGAGAAAATCTCAGGTACATATCACGCTTGGCGCACAATCAAGGGCAAATACGAGGATGTAAAAGGTTTTTGCAAAGCGGCCAAGATTAGCGAGGTTGAAAAGTCCGGCTACGTTCTTACGCCCGGTCGGTATGTCGGTACAGATTATGTCGAAGAAGATAGCGAGGTGTTCGAGGAGAAAATGGGTCGGATCACCAATGAGCTTTCCGGCCAGTTCACGCAGTCGAAAGAACTTGAGGAGCGGATAAGAAAAAACCTGAAAGGCATCGGGTTTGAAATTGAATAGATATGGAGTTTAAACAAGACACAATTGGAGACATAATCGAGAGCGAAAGCCAGATGATTTTACACGGAGCTGAATGCTATGGTGATTATTTTATTAATGCTTCGGAATTCAACAACCTGCTCAGCGGTTTTATTAAGTCGGTAGACGATCCGGCTAAGTTTATCGCTATTGCATTTATTTTTCAGATCAGAAAATACCATACCCTCGCTTTGTTCTCTGCAATACGGAGACACCATATTCAGACGAGTATGAATTTAAGGTATGTGATCGAAGCGGTGCAGTGGGCGGCCTACGCCATGGGAAATGAAGATCAGGAGAAATTTTGCAGTAAGGACAGCAACGGAATAATTTCTATAGAAGATAGTCATGAGAAAGCTATGTATAAGTGGCTTGACGATAACTTCAAAGTCAAAGCCGATGAGACGCGTAGATTGAAAAAGATGATCAGTGGTGCGGGAGCACATTCCAATATCACTTACGCATTTCAAAACTTCGAGATGAAGCCGTTTGAGGATGCTGGCTTTAAGACAACATTTTTTGATCCAGAGAACGATTACTGGATTAAGACTGATCTTTGGTTTGTTGCAAATACAGCTTTGGGGCTTTTGGACCTACTTTACGGCGTGAACCAGCAGTTCAAGGTTTTCAAATTGATAGATGATTTTGGTTCTAAGTTCAAAACTTTAGTCGATGAGAATAATCGGCTAAAGACAGAAATGATGAATACAGAGAATTACAAAAGAGCTCAAGCCCTAATGAGCAAATAATTTATGACAACGGCAACTCCAACAAAATTCAAAAAAACCGAAATCGGACTTATTCCAGAAGAGTGGGATGTGTTTTTTGCAGAAGATTATTGTGACAGGGTTGCAGATGGCACACATGATTCACCAAAGCAGGTCTTGGATGGGAAATATTTAATTACATCAAAACACCTAAAAAATAATAGGATTGATTTTAGTAGTGCGTATCATATTTCAGAAGAGGATTTTAAAAATATTATAAAAAGGAGCGGTGTTAGTTATGGAAATGTGCTTTTCTCGATGATTGGAACAGTTGGCGAAGTATGCCTTGTTAGTAGCGTGGTCATTGATTTTGCCATAAAGAATATTGGATTGTTTAAGTCAAAATCTTTTGATAGCGGTAAATGGCTTTATTATTTTTTGAAATCCAGCCAAGCAAAAGAATATTTGGAATCACACTTAGCTGGTTCGACTCAGCAATATCTTACACTTGAAACATTAAGAAAATATCCAATAGTAGTTCCGCCGGTCGCTGAACAAAAAGAAATCGCCGAGATCCTTTCCTCTTTAGACGATAAGATCGAGCTCAATCGCAAAATCAACGCCAACCTTGAAAAACTGGCCAGCTCACTATTCAAAAAATGGTTTGTTGATATTGAGGATGAATTACCCGAAGGATGGAGGATTGGAACGTTCGGAGAAGCAGTAGAAAATTTTGATTCAAAACGTATTCCTTTATCAAGCATGGAGAGAAAGCCTGGCTCGTATCCTTATTATGGGGCAACATCAATCATGGATTACGTGGAAGATTATATTTTTGATGGGACATATGTGTTGCTTGGCGAGGACGGTTCTGTGGCAAAGGAGGATGGAAAGCCATTCGTCCAATATGTTCACGGCAAAATGTGGGTCAATAATCATGCTCACGTCTTACAGGGTAAAAATGGGTTCTCAACTGAGTACATAAAAGTCTTCCTGGATCAGGTGGACATTATGCCTTTTGTAACTGGTGCTGTTCAGCCAAAGCTCAATCAGGCCAACATGAATAGTGTTCCGATGGTTATTCCCGATCAAAAAACACTCGGCAGATTTAATGAAATACTGACAGCTCTTTTTAGAATGATCTTAGAGAATGAGAGTCAGACCAAAAATATTGAGCAGGTTCGGGATTCTTTGTTACCACGGCTGATGAGCGGAAAAATAAGAGTAAAGATATAATTAACCAAACACTATGACTACAATAAAATTTGAGGACTACAAACAAAGAATAACGGATGCCGTGCAAGCAAAGTTGCGAGCGGTTCCAATAGCTGGCGAAAATGGATTTACGCTGGTAGATGGTTTTATTATGCAACCACTGAGTAATGAAGTATCAGGAAATATTGTGATTGGTGGGCCTACAATCCCCCTTGTCGCTATTGTAGGTAATACTTCTGGTCGAATATATTACTTTGCACTAAAAGCTCTGGGTATTCAGGGACTAGAAATATAATTTTATGCTAGAAGAACAAACCACAATTCCACCAGCAACTGCCGTCCCACCCGAGACAGCTCCAGTGGCTACAAATGCAGAGTCGTCAACGATGATTGATCAAAACAAGGGAAAGCAATTTGAGCTTGAACAAAAAACAGATAGCAACACTAAAGATATTGAACGATTAAAACAAGATTTAACCAACGAGAGACTTAATAACATAACAATTTTTGGCATCTTTGCTTCGTTGGTTACTTTTTTAAGTGTTGAGATTCAAGTATTCAAAAATATTGATAATTTTTGGTTACTGATAGGGCTAAGTGCATTTTTGGTCAGTTCCTTGTTGCTGTTTGTTTTCTCTGTTCACTCAATTGCACGCAATAAGCTCGGCTGGAAAGATTTCCTAGCAACCCCTATTTTCTGGTTGTTTATTTTGTTTCTGATTTTTTCCTTTGTCATCTTTGTTTTGAATAGCAAAGGAATCAATGTTGATATTCATCTGCAAAGCTAATTTATGACTAACTACAAATACACAGAATCAGATTTGGAAAACGCAGTACTCGAGTGGCTCGAGGAACTTGGCTATTCCATTGCGTTCGGACCGGATATGGCACCTGATGGTGAATCACCCGAGCGTGAGTCTTACAAAGATATTGTCTTGGTTGGCCGTTTGCGTACCGCCGTGGCTCGGATCAATACGTCTATTCCGCAGGACGCACAGGAGGAAGCGGTAAAGAAAATCATCAGTGTGGCTTATTCAAGCCCGAATCTTTTGGTTGCTAACCACGCCTTTCACCAGATGCTCGCTCTTGGCATTGATGTTGAGTATCGCCGTCCGGACGGCACGATTGCCGGTGACAAAGTGTATCTCGTTGATACGAAGAATCTCGATAAGAACGATTGGCTGGCGGTAAACCAATACACAGTAATTGAAAATAATCACAATCGCCGACCGGATGTCGTTGTGTTTATAAATGGTCTACCTCTTGCAGTCTTTGAGCTAAAAAATCCGGCCTATGTGAACGCTACCATCTCCGGCGCGTTCAATCAGATACAAACCTACAAATCCGAGATTCCATCACTATTTGCTTATAACGAACTCTGTATCATCTCCGACCATATCAGGAGCGCGCTCGTTGGTACGCTCTCGGCCGATATAGAACGGTTTGTTGGCTGGAAAAGCGTTGACGGTGAGAAACTTACCAAGACCAATGATCTGGATATTTTAATCAAGGGCATATTCGCTAAAGACCGGATTTTAGATATCGTCAAAAACTTTGTTGTTTTTGAGAATGAAAAAGACTCTCGAAATAACGTCACCAAAATTATTAAGAAGGTGGCCGCATATCATCAGTATTTTGCAGTGAATAAAGCGGTGAAGCATACCGTCGAGGCCGCTTCGACTACCGGTGACAAGCGAGCTGGTGTCATCTGGCACACGCAAGGGTCTGGCAAGTCGCTCACGATGGTTTTCTTTGCTGGCAAAATTGTGCAGGAGCTGGATAATCCGACGCTTGTACTCCTTACCGACAGAAACGATCTAGACGGCCAGCTATTCGGCACATTCTCCAAATGTAACGAGCTTGTCCGTCAGACTCCCAAGCAGGCACAGGATCGGGACGATCTCAAGAAACTTTTATCAGTTGCTTCTGGTGGTGTGGTGTTTACGACCATTCAAAAGTTTATGCCGGAGGAACGTGGCGATAAGCATCCGCTTCTTTCGGATCGTCGCAACATTGTTGTTATCGCCGATGAAGCTCATCGTAGTCAGTATGACTTTTTGGACGGCTTCGCTCGCCACATGCACGATGCTCTGCCGAATGCCTCGTTTATCGGCTTTACCGGTACCCCGATTGAGCTTTCCGATAAAAATACACGTGCAGTGTTTGGGGAATACATCGACGTCTACGATATTACTCGAGCAGTTGAGGACAAAGCGACCGTTCCGATTTATTATGAGGCACGTTTGGCCAAGATTGAGCTCTTGAAAGAAGCGACACCAAAGATCGATGCCGAATTTGAGGAATTGACCGAAGGAGAAGAGGTAGAGAAAAAAGAAAAGCTCAAAAGTAAGTGGGCCCGGCTTGAGGCTATGATCGGATCGGAGAAACGCGTCGCCCTTATCGCTAAAGATTTGATCGAGCACTTTGAAGCTCGTCTCGGTGCTATGGATGGTAAGGGTATGTTTGTAGCTATGAGTCGCAGGATTGCCGTTGAACTTTACGATGAGGTTATTAAATTGCGACCCCAGTGGCACTGCGATGATATCAATAAAGGATTTATAAAAGTGGTCATGACCGGAGCGGCCAGCGATCCAGCTCATTACCAAAAGCATTTACACACCAAAGAGGAACGAGATCTTTTAGCTGATCGCATAAAAGACCCAAGAGACGATCTGAAACTCGTTATCGTTCGGGATATGTGGCTGACCGGATTTGACGCTCCTTCCATGCATACCATGTATATCGATAAACCAATGCGAGGTCATGGACTAATGCAGGCAATCGCTCGAGTGAACCGTGTTTATAAAGACAAGCCGGGTGGTTTGATTGTCGACTATCTCGGTATTGCACCGGCACTCAAAGAAGCTCTTTCGTATTATACGCAGGAAGGCAAAGAAGAACCGACCGTAAAACAAGAAGAGGCGGTCAGTATCATGCTCGAGAAGTATGAGACTATAAAATCCATGTATCACGGTTTGGATTATTCTTTGTATTTCTCCGGTAAGGCAAAAGATAAAGCTGAAGTTGCAGGTTCGGCCATGGATCATATCCTCGGCATGGAAGATGGTAAGAAACGATATATGCAGGCGGTAGCCGAATTGTCGCAGGCATTTGCGCTATCCGTTCCGAGTGAGGAAGCGATCCGGATTCGCGAAGATGTTGCCTTTTTCCAAACCGTCCGAGCGTTCATTGCAAAATTTGAGCAGACCGGAGGACTCGGTGGACCCACGATGGATGATTACGATCAGGCTATTAGGCAGATAGTTTCGGATGCTGTTGTATCCGATAAGGTTATAAATATCTTTGATGCCGCCGGACTTAAGAGTCCGAATGTTGCAGTGCTTTCGGATGAATTCTTGGAGGAAGTAAAAGGATTGGAACGGAAGAATGTGGCCTTGGAAGTTTTGAAGAGGCTCTTGAATGACGAGATCCGAACGATGGAGAAAAAGTTTCTGGTCAAGTCCCGCTCATTCGCAAAGATGCTCGAGGAGACGATCAAGAAATACCAGAACCAGACTATTGAAGCGGCGCAGGTTATCGCTGAGCTGGTAGAGCTGGCCAAGAAAATCAGGGAAGAAAAAGAGCGTGGCAAAGACATGAACTTAACCGAAGATGAGGTTGCTTTTTATGACGCTCTTTGTGAAAACGAGACTGCCATCAAAGAACTTGGAGATGGCACATTAAAGAAAATCGCCCAAGAGCTCGTGACCATGCTTCGCAAAAATACAAGCATCGATTGGACGCTCAAAGAAAGTGTCCGGGCGAAGCTTCGCGTGTATGTAAAGAAATTACTCAATAAATACAAGTATCCGCCGGATAAACAGGAACAAGCCACTAAGACCGTCCTCGAGCAGGCCGAGATTTTGTGCAGGGACTGGACTGGCGAATAAATCTTATGGATCGATCAGAAGTAAAAAATAAAATCGTTGATTTTTTCCGAAAGCAGATTGAGCTTAAACAAAGTCAACAGAACTATAGGCATCAAGTGCAAATGGGTGGCTTATATGAATTGTTTCGAGACTCTCTCAAAGATGTGCCCGGATATAAGCAGGACGATTATTTTTCTGTCGTTCGAGAGATTGTTCAGGAACTTATAAACACAGGATTTCTTTACCCTGGCACACCGGGTGATTTTAATAGTGGCTACCCTTGGCTTTCTATAACCGCATACGGTGCTGAAGCCTTTATGTCAGAGGATTGGTTACCGTATGATCCGGAGGGTTTAAAGGCACTCAAGGCAAAAGTACCTGCAATAGATGACGTTACTCTTGCTTACATCGGTGAGTCAATCGCCGCTTTTAACAGGAGGCACTTACTTTCCGCCACGATTACCTTGGGAGTAGCTTCTGAAAATTTGATGCTGATTTTGATTGAGGCATACACGAATTGGCTCAAAGACCCACGCAAGGCTAAATTTCAAAAACGTATTGAGGACAGGTGGATCGCTACGCAATACAGGGAATTCAAGCAAGAATTTCTTACGGACGTGAAATCTCTGCCAAAGGAGTTGCAAGGTGATTGGGAAATATATCTTGATGGCATTTTCAATTTCGTACGTCTGAACCGAAACGACGCAGGTCATCCAACCGGCAAAGAGTTGAGTGCTAAAGTTGTTTATGCAAATCTCCAAATCTTCGCAGACTATGCACGGTACATTTTTGATTTATATAAGTATTTACAATAAGTATGGAAATCGAACCAAAACAACCCCATACCAGTTCGCTACGGGGCAGGCAAATACTTGAACATCGGAAAGAGATCGACCCCATTAGAAAGCGTGCCGCTTCTAACGGGGAAAATACCCCTCTTAAAAGAAAGGTCTTCGTAGCCATGTCTGGCGGGGTGGACTCTTCGGTTGCGGCACTGCTTCTGAAACAGGAAGGGTATGATGTGACGGGAGTCTTTATGATGAACTGGACAGACACGGCGGATTTGCCAAGTGACTCCTGCACGTGGGAACAAGACCGTCGTGATGCCATGCGTGTGGCCACCAGGCTTAAGATTCCATTTTTCACATTTGATTTTCAGAAGGAGTATCGAAAGTACGTGGTTGATTATTTGTTTTCTGAATATAAAGCTGGCGGGACGCCGAATCCTGATATCATGTGCAATAAATTTATCAAGTTTGATTTATTCTTGAAAAAATCCTTAAAACTTGGCGCGGATTTTATCGCGACCGGGCACTATGCGAGAATCAGTCGACACTCGTTAGTCGTGACTCCAAAGCCAGCGGAATACATCTTGAGCATACCAAAAGATACTTGGAAAGATCAGACGTATTTTCTCTATACATTGGCTCAAAAACAGTTGGAGCATGTACTTTTTCCATTAGCTGTGCTTCTGAAGACGGAGGTGCGTGCCATTGCAAAGAAGCATGGCCTTGCTACGGCTTCGAAGCCGGAAAGTCAGGGGATTTGTTTTGTGGGCGAGGTGCCGATCAAACGATTTTTACAGCGAAAATTGCCCAGGAAATTTGGCTCTGTATTGAACCTACGCGGAAAAGTGATCGGCGAGCATGGAGGCGCGTATTTTTGCACCATTGGCCAGCGTCATGGATTTCATATTTTTAACCAAAAAACGAACAGTCAGCCACACTATATTGTGGAGAAGAATGTGAAAAAAAATACACTGGTTGCGGTGGAAGGCAATACGCACCCAAAGCTCTTCCAAAAGACACTTACTGTGGATCATATCCACTGGATTGCGGTTAAACCGCCGAAAATGCCATTACCTTGCAAAGCGCGGATCCGGCACGGACAGCCCTTGCAATCTGCTTTTGCGAGAAAGTCTGATCGCGGCTGGAGTGTCGTATTCGCAAAGCCGCAGTATGCCATCGCGCCAGGCCAATCGGTTGTTCTCTATACACATAGTGGAGAGGTGCTTGGCGGGGGAGTGATCACACCTCGTTTGGGAAAATCGTAAAGAAAAGTTGGTTGAAGGAATTGAAATTTTCTACTCAAAAGAAGAACCCTGTTTATTCAAAAAAAACAGGGGCATTTTCCAAAATTACTTTTGTTTTTTTGGATTGTCAAGCCTCGCGGTCTCAAAAAAACAAATTCGTAGTTTTTGTAAATTATTTCTCTGATCATTGTTTTTCTCCCTTTATGCCACTGAAATCGGTCGGTTGTTCGTAAAGGCCGATTTTTAAACCAACATCATATGGTAATAGAATAAGTTCAGCTCCAGTATCAAAAATTTGTTCTTGATAACCAAGACGCTCTCCTCGTCCAATATCTACCCGAATCCATATATGCGTTTTTTTCATTATTTTACCCTCCTTTATTCTTAGTTTTTCAGGTATTATATTGTTTGTCAAGAATTTTTTGACAACGACCCTGTTTTTTATGATAAAAGTCGCTTACTGCGCCTCACAGAAAAGAGGGGGGTGTGACATTTTAACTTTGCCGGCTACTATGACATTTTAACTTAGCCTTTACAAAGCATAGTAACATATCTCATCATTTTCTAAGAAGTGGTACAATATCATGCAAAGTGTCTTTCTGGACACGCGTTGAAAAACCGAATACAATTCATGCGCGACTTTACAACAGGTAGGGACTGTAATTTACAACAAAGTAATTTTTTCCTTTATGTTTTCTTCACATCAAATTCGTCAAAAGTATCTTGAGTATTTTAGAAAAAACGGGCATGCCGTGATCTCGTCGGCATCTTTATTGCCGGAAAATGATCCTACGACGTTGTTTACAAGTTCTGGTATGCAACCCCTGGTGCCGTATTTATTAGGACAAAAACATCCGTCTGGCGATAAACTGGTGAATTCGCAAAAATGTTTTCGAGCGAATGATATTGAAGATGTGGGGGATAACCGGCATACCACTTTTTTTGAAATGCTTGGTAACTGGTCTCTGGGTTCATATTTCAAAAAGGAGCAAATTCCGTGGATATTTCGTTTTGTCACCGAGGAGTTGAGTTTAGATCCAAACCGTCTTTATGTCACGGTTTTTCGTGGAAACACGGCTCTTGGCATTCCCCGCGATGAAGAAGCCGTGGCGTTGTGGAAAAAAGCCTTTGCATCACGAGATGTCGCGGCTGATGATCAGGATTTTGCCGAATGCGACGGCATGAAAGAGACAGCGCGTATTTTTTACTATGACGAACAGAAGAATTGGTGGTCGCGCGCTGGAATTCCATCCAATATGCCAGTAGACGAGCCCGGTGGACCGGACACGGAGATGTTTTGGGATTTTGGAGAAGAGCTTGGATTACATGAGAAATGGGTCAATGAAGTTCCAGCGAGGTTTCATAACATGCATGAAGGGAGAAGCAGATGTCATGTTAATTGTGATTGTGGGCGATTCATGGAACTTGGTAACAGTGTTTTCATGCAGTATAAGAAGACAGAAGCTGGGTTTGAAGAATTGCCGCAAAAAAATGTTGATTTCGGTGGTGGACTAGAACGCCTCTCCGCCGCGGTGAATGATACTCCTGATATATTTCTCATTGAACTTTTTTCTTCTGCCATGAAAACATTGGAGTCCTTGGCGCAGTCAGCATATTCCGAGAGCGAAATTGGAAAACATTCTTATCGCGTGATTCTTGATCATCTCCGCGCGGCGATGTTCCTGGTCAGTGATGGGGCTTCTCCTTCCAATAAAGATTGGGGCTATTTCACACGGCGACTCATTCGGCGAGCTATTCGTTACGCCCAAAAAATCGGCATTACTCAAAATTTTTGTAGTGTTGTGGTGGCTGAATTTATTAATACCTATTCCACCGCGTATTCCAATCTTCATCAACAACGTGAGAAGGTACTTTTCGAGATAGAAAAAGAAGAAGAGAAATTTCGAAAGACCCTGACAGCGGGGTTAAAGATGTTTGAGCAAGAGATCAAACAAATTGCTCATGGAGCTCAACTTTCCGGTGTTACGTCCTTTGATCTCTATCAGACGTATGGTTTTCCAATAGAGCTTACTCAAGAATTGGCTGGTGAGAGGGGAGTGAGCGTGGATATGGTTGTTTACGCAATCGAACAACAGAAACACCAAGATCTCTCCCGCGCTGGTGCCACGCAGAAGTTTGCCGGTGGCTTGGCTGATCACTCCGAGAAGACGATTCGCGGACATACGGCGACGCATCTCTTGCATAAAGCGCTCAGGAATGTGCTCGGAACCCATGTGCTTCAAAAAGGGAGCAACATCACTCCGGAACGGATTCGTTTTGATTTTTCTCATCCAAGCAAGATGACACAGGATGAGATTCGACGAGTGGAAGACATGGTGAATGAACAAGTCCATCGACAGCTCCCGGTGAGTTGGGAGATTCTTCCGATTGAAGTTGCACTTAAAAAAAACGCCATTGGCGTCTTTGAAGAGAAATACGGTGATACAGTAAAAGTCTACACGGTTGGTGATTTCTCAAAGGAAGTTTGCGGTGGACCACATGTCAATAATACCCGCGAGGTTGGTAGGTTCAAAATTGTAAAAGAAGAAACGGTTTCAGCAGGCATTCGACGCATTAAGGCGGTACTGGATTAAAAAATCAGTAGGTGAGAAGTTTATAAAAATATGAAAGATTTGCAGATCAATCGACATATTATTTGGGACTGTCACCGAATGTCATTTTGACTGCAATTTTAATATTTCGTTCAAAACTGTCTCAATTTTTTTTCCCTACCTCAAGGGAAACTAAAAAATTTGTTCCAAAAGCACATTCAGCGTCGATCCCTCTAGTACCCTCTTAATTAAATTTTGATCCATGAAGCATTAAATGGTATGCTTGTGGTATATGAACAAACCACACAAACAGACTATACAATTCTCCCAAGAAGAAACGGCACAATTAAAAGATATCATACATACAGGGA
>ORJL010870114.1_pt1 | contig 29184 bp, 16 predicted proteins | sample 1779941 | NCBI WGS metagenome assembly ORJL01 (sample SAMEA104232317, study PRJEB22302) | groundwater metagenome | biome: forest; feature: aquifer; material: groundwater | place: USA | collected 2011-08-07 | depth 5.8 m
CAATGGATCGCCATCATGCCATCACAGCCGTATCGGAATGCATCCGACGAGTTGACCAACATTCGCTCGACCCAGAGCTGCAGATCCCAACAGGTGCAACAATGAGCTCCAGCCGCATCGTCGTCCTCAGCCCAGCCGATGGCCCACTTGGGGCGATCCTTCATTGCTCCGTAATGCTCTTCCACGGGGGCGCGTCCCGCGTCGGTATTGATCGAGGAGGCTGGCCACCTCTTTGGGGCGCGCTGATCCATCCAAAACGCATCATCACGAGTGCCCAGACGCCATCCGCATGTTGCCAAGCCAAATGGGGTCTGGACAGAGTTGGCCGCCGCTTCCGCGAAGCGCAGGTCACGTTCGACGTTTGTCCGGGTGGTCATCTCCCAGCCTTGACAGCCCGGCTCCATCCCCAACCAGACCTCTGGCGTCCAGAGCCAGTAGTAATCAATAGACATTTTTCGCATGAGCCGAAGGAAAGTCCCCTCATACAGGTGGCGGATGACCGTCGGATCGTCGGGTTTCATGCCTTTGGTTTCCAACCGCGAGGCCAGCGCTTTCGGGATGCCGAGAGGAAGCTCGGTGCCGATGCACGTCTTGATGCCGAGCCGCCGTGCCTGTCCAAAAACTTCCTTCTGAAAATCGCCATACCTGTTGAACATGGCGGTGCATGCCTCCTCAGTCTTGGGCCAGTCCAGGCAATCCAGCATGAAGTCCGGGGCATACTCGTCACTTTCAAAGAGCAAGCCAGCACCAGAGGCGTAGTGGCTGGTAGGGAACGGCCTCACCTCCCACCCCCGCCTGGTGGTCACGATGCCGGCCTCATACCCGAACCGGACATTGCCCTGGGCGTCCACATCTTCGGGCAACCCGATCCAGACATTTGCCTCCGGCCCGGCTGCGGGATTCCAGCTTGGGTAGGTGTGGAAGCCAATGAAGTTCATCCTTAGCTTGGCCATCTGGGATAGGACGCTTTGATAGTCGTGAATATTCCACCAGTCAGGCCCAACTGAAAAATCATGAAAAGGCTGGAGCCCGCGCAGAGCGAAGCGGGGCTTGCCGGTTTCGTTCATTTGAGGCCAGTCTCCGGTCAGCGGCTCATCCGGCACCACGTCTTCATCCACGCCGAACCTGACACCCAGTTTTTCCGCAAACCGATACGCGCCGTACAAAGTGCCAATCTCGTCTCCACCCACAATCCACCAGGTTGTTTCGCCCTTCGCGGTGGCAGTCTTCAACGCGAAATGCTGAGGAGCCAGCTCCTGCCCGACTTCTCCGCAAAAGTCCCGGTCCTTGGATGACACAATGATGCGTTCACCGCTGATCAGGCCCTTTTTCACCTGCATCACTTTGCCCGTGCGCAGATAGACATAGCGTCTCACCTCGTTCGCCGCCAACGATTCGAGTGCGGAGGCCTGCTCGCGGATGCCAATTACCGCCGGCACCCGCCGGGTGACGCCGGCTCTAGACGGAGTGGAAGCCTGCGACTGGGCTTCCCCCGCTTGAGGCGGAGCCGTAAGGATGCCGCCAATCAGCAAAGCCAGAACTGCTGATTTACCCACAATCTTCACCGATCGGGGAAGGAGGTGTGCTCGGTCAACCAGAGCATGTCCTTGTTGTTCGGCGAATCAACCCCCAGCGTCAGCTTGCCATCGTACTTGACCGGCGCCTTCGTCCTGGAGTCCAGCCACTTCCGGATCTCGGCATGGCCGTCGGCAAACGAGAATCCACAGGCACCGTTGTGGGAACTCGCGGGGTAATCGAAAATGTACGCCCTGGCGGGGTTGGCGAGGTCGGACATCCAGACCCCGAACGCGCCGTTGTTGATGCTGTCGGGGTGTTCGTCCACGAAGACGTGGACCATGGTGGGCGAGCCGAGGCCGAAGTCGGAGGTCTTGTAAAAGACCTTGAATTTCGGAGTTGTGATCTTTTGATTGAGCCAGGCTCCACCGGCCGGATCCGCCACCGCCACGCTCATCGACACACTGCGCACTCGCGGATAGCGCTTACCGATGCGAGTGATCATGCTCTTGTCGGAGGGGCACTTGTAGATCCCGGCGGCGTTGGCGCAGTAGGGCGACAGCTTCGAGTGCTTGGGATCAGTGAGGTAGAGGGTGTTCGTGTTGTCCGGGCTCGAGGTGAAGTCGAGCCAGCCTTTGATCCAACTGCCCTCGGCATCGCCCGGTTCCAGGTTGGGGACCAGGGTATCTCGATAATCGTCCGCGTAGAGGGCATGGGCGAGCTGAAGCTGTTTGAGGTTGCTCATGCATTGGATGCCCTGTGTCTTGCTCTTGGCCTTGGCGAGGGCGGGCAGGAGCATGCCGGCCAGAATGGCGATGATGGCGATGACGACGAGCAGTTCGATGAGCGTGAACGCCGCCCCTTCGCCGCCTCCCCTCCGCCGCAAGATGGTTTTCATATTAATCACGACGAGGAATGAAGTGGCCCGCGCGGGGAACCCACCCCGCGCGGCCCGCATTCAACCGGGTCTTTACTTGAGTATAACACGCCAGAATCCCTGGGCGCCAGCACGATGATCCGGGGCCGTGTCGGTGAGGGTGGTGCTCGTGGCAGAGGCGGCACTGCTGGGGGACTCCTGCCAGGCGGTGTCATCCAGCTTGAGCTTGTACTGCAACGCGTAGCTCTGGCCCACTACAGTCGTGAAGGTGACCCGGGCACCGCTGTCCGTGACGACCACTCCGGAGATCCGCGGCTGCGCGGGAGCTACGCCGAGATCTTCGAGCGTCGCGCCCTGGAGTTCCGGGTTGTGATCGGTCATCTGGGGCGACGTAACGCCGCGTCCGTCCAACACGACTGCCGCGCTGGTGTCTTGGGCCGCAAAAGTGTGGGTAACCACGACGCCCTTGGTCTTATCGTAGCCGCCTTGATAATGAGCGGGGCTGAAGTCGTCGATGATCTGCCGGCCGTTCACGAAAACATCAAAGCCCCGCGCCCAGGCGTGCTCGGCGAACAGCAATTGGAGCTTGTACTGATGGCCGGGCTGGAGGTTGGCGAAGCTCAGCTTCAGCTCGGGTGTGGCCGAGGCGGCATCGCTCCACCGGATTGAGCTCATGATGAGCGCAAGGATCATGTCGGCCTCGGTGTCGCCAAAGACGGGGTCATGCCAGCCACCAGCGATGTTGCCGCCGGCGATGGTGACGCCTTCGACCGTGTCCTCGGTGAAGTTCGCGTCCCGGATCTGTCCGGCCGCGTCAGGAGGGCCGACGTTGATCGCATAGAGGAAGTTGCCGTCCAGGTCGAGTCCCTCGCCCGCATCACCGCCGGTGAAAACTCCGATCGGCATCCCGGACGGATGACTGGCGGGGTCTGTCGGGTCGGTCATAAGCCGGAGTTCATCGTAGTCGCTGTAGCCGTCGCCGTCGCTGTCCAGTTTAATCGGGCTGGTATGCAGCACATTCAGCTCGTAGCTGTCGTCCAGTTCATCGCCGTCCGTGTCGAGTTTGGTGGGATCGGTGTGGTAGAGGGTCACTTCGTCCTTGTCCGTCAGCCCGTCCCCATCGGTGTCGGCCTTCAGCGGGTTAGTATGGGTGGTGTTCAACTCCTCACTGTCCGTCAACCCGTCGCCATCCGTGTCCGCTTTCAGCGGATTGGTGCCCGCCAGAAACTCCGCGGCGTTGGTCAATCCATCCCCGTCAGGGTCGCCATCGGCGGTCTGGGCGAGGTTGCCGAACTGGTCGATCTCCCAAGGATCGGGCAGCCCATCGTTGTCGGAGTCGCGGTTAGGGGCGATTAGTTCCAGCGTGGCTCCCTGGAGGATCGGGTTGTGGTCGCTGAACTCGGGCAGCTTTACGGTCCGACCGTCCAGGATGACATCGACGCGATTGGTCGTCGCTATGAAGTTGTGGGTGACGACTACGCCATTGGTCTTCGGGAACCCGCCCTGGTAATGCCACGGGCTGAAGTCATCGACGATGAACCGTCCGTCCACGGTGATGTCGAAGCCTCTGGTCCAGCCCTCCTCGGCGAAGAGAAGCTGAAGGCGATAGGCCGCGCCGGGTTCCAGGTTGGCGAACGAGAGTCTCAGAGTGGGAGTGACCGGATCGGCGGCGTTGCTCCACCGGATGCTGCTCATCATCAGCTCGAGTGTGTCGTCATTCACCGTATCTCCAAAGGAAGGGTTGGTATGCCAGCCGCCCGCGATGTTGCCACCGGAGATCGTGACGCCTTCGACGGTGTCCTCCGTGAAGTTGGCATCGCGGATCTGGCCGACCGCATCGGGGGGGCCGACGTTGATCGCATAGAGGAAGTTACCGTCCAGATCCAGCCCTTCACCCGCGTCGCCGCCGGTGAACAGGCCGAGGGTGGTCTTGATTGGGTAGCTGTTCTTGTTCAACGGGTCGGTGAGCATCCGCAGTTCGTCGTAGTCGCTATAAGTGTCCCCGTCGGTGTCCGCTTTGAGCGGATCAGTGTGGGTGGTGGCCAGTTCCACGTTGTCGTTGATTCCGTCTCCGTCGGTGTCCGGCTTGGTGGGATCGGTCTGGTGGACGTTGATTTCGAGATCATCGTTCAGCGTGTCCCCGTCGGTGTCCGCCCGAGTGGGATCGGTGTGGTGCGCCAGTTCGGCAGCGTTGTCGAGGTTGTCATGATCCGGGTCGTCGGTCGCCTTCTGATCGAGATTGCCAAAGTACTTCGCCTCCCAATCGTCGGGCAGGCCGTCGTTGTCTTTGTCGCTGACGGCCGAGAGCCGTTCGAGCGTGAACCCGCAGAGCGTGGGGTTGTGGTCGGTATAGTCCGGAGTCGTAATGGTGCTGCCGTCGAGCACGATCTCGAGCCGGTTGGTCTTGGCCGTAAACTCGTGAGTGACCACCACTCCAGTGGTGGCTTGCATCTCGAGCCCGCCCTGGGCGGTTACGGGCGCGAACTCATCCAGCACAAGCGCGCCGTCCACAGAGACGTCGAACGCGCGCTGACAGCAAGCCTCGGTAAAGAGCATCTGGAGCTTGTATTGCGCCCCCGTCTCGAGTCCGGCGAGGGTGACCTTCATCGGGGGCAGCGGCGGCGGCCACATGTGCCGGATGGAGCGCATCACCTTCTCGAGGGTGTTATCGTTAGGCGTGTCTCCATACTCGGCTGCTCCCCAGCCATCCACTACAGCCCGGGAATCTATCGTGACTCCAGTGACGTTGTCCGCGGTAAAGTCGGCATCCCCGGCTTTCCCCGCGGCCCCGCCGGGGCCGACGTTGACGGCGTAGAGAAAGTTGCCCTGGAGATCGAGCCCCTCCCCGGGGTCGCCGCCAGTGAAGGTGCCAATGGTTGCCCCCTGAACGAGCGGTCCTGAAAGGGCCAGGCATAACATCCAGGGATGGAGTTTGAATATGCGGTTTGGCTTCATCGGTTCGAACGGGTGATCCGCCACTCTTCTGTAGCACCGCCTCACCCACGCAGGGCGAGACACCCGGTGCCAAGAGAAAGTGCTGTTTAGGGAAGCCTACGAAGACACGGCTTCCTGAGCAATGCCCGGCCTCACAAATACATGTCTGCCATCCCAAATGTGGACCAAGACCGGCTTGACAGCGCAACCGGCTAATCAGAAGTTCGCGCATGCACTATGATGGCGCCAAACTTATCTGGACCAACCGGCGCGTCCACACCCAGGGTGTGGTGATCGGCGAGGTGCGCTACGAACCCGGCGGGTTCTGCGGTCCCCGCCTTCAGCGGGATTACGAGTTGGTCGTGATCCACTCCGGCGAGGGCGAGGTGCAAGTGGACGGGGCCAGCCGCCTTTTGAGTGTGGGGCAGGTATTCCTGTTCCTCCCGGGCTGCCGCGAGTATTACCGATTCGCCCGGGATCGGGAGACCCACCACTCGTATTGCTCGATGAGTCCGGCGCTCATGACTCCCGGGCTGAAGGCCCTGCTGGCCCGCGCCCCCAAGGCGGTTCCCCAATCGGACGTCTTCAGGCTCATCCTGGCGGCGGCCTTCCGCTTGCGGACCTTGCACGGCTTGGTTGCCAGCCAGCTCATCCACCAGGTGGGCCTCTGCCTCTTTCACGACTACCTGCACGCCTCCCGGGACGCCGAACGCCGGGTTAACACGGATCCGTCCGTCCGCGCCTTCCTGGACCATCTCCACGACCATTTCGGAGAGGAGCAGTGCCTGGCGGACGCGCATAAAGCCGCCGGGGTCTCCCGCAACGCGCTGATCTACAAGTTCAGCGCCCAACTGGAGTCCACCCCGGCGCGCTATTTGTGGCGGTACCGCACAGAGCGCGGCATCGCGATGCTGGCGGAAACCGGCCACACGATCGCCGAGATCGCCTTCCGTTGCGGGTTCAAGAGCCCGTTTCACTTCTCCCGTCTGGTGAAGACGCATTCCGGACGCTCGCCTCGGGCCCTGCGTTCCGCCGTTTGGACGAAGGACTCCCCGGACCGCGCCGCCAGGGGAACACAAACCCGAGGCTCTGAACGGGGCTGACCCCCGCTATTTTGCATATCTCCCGTCACATCGTGGTTCAATTCCTCTCGGGTAGTCCGGCGCTACTCCGAGGTAGGGAGGGCTTTCAGCGCCGTCCGGCGATTGGAGCGGCGCAAGTGAACGCCCGGGCGTGCGCGTGCGGGATGTCGGAATTGGATTTTGGAATAGAGTTGTCGGACACGCGCCGTGAGTGTAGAATGAATGCATGAAATCACAGCGAATTAGTTCTCTGCATCCGCAGTCTCCCACTCGGCGTCAGTTCCTGCGCGCTTCCGCGCTGGCGGCGGGGAGCTTCCTGTTTGGCGCGCCCGTCTTCCTGCGCGGGCAGAACCTGAACAATAAGCTGAGCATTGGCATCATCGGCGCCGGTGGGCGCGGGGGCTTTGCCGTGGAGAGTTCGCGCGGGGAGAACATTGTGGCCTTGTGCGACGTGGCCGAGGACCGTCTCGATGCGGTCGGTGAAAAACACCCAAAGGCGCGCAGGTATGTGGATTTTCGCAAGCTGCTGGACGAGGCCAAGGATCTGGACGCCGTGACGGTGAGCACCGCCGAGCATACGCATGCGTTCGCCACCCTGGGCGCGCTGCAGCAGGGCAAACACGTTTATTGCGAGAAGCCCCTCACGCATTCGATCCTCGAGGCGCGCGTCATCGCCAAGGCCGCCGCCGAAGCGAAGGTTGCCACCCAAATGGGCACGCAGATCCATGCGACCGCGAACTATCATCGCGTGGTCGAACTGATTCAGAGCGGCGCCATTGGCCCGGTGCGTGAGGCGCATGTCTGGGTGTCGCGCGCCTGGGGTTGGCAAACGCCCGAGGAAGCCACGGCCAACCAGGATATCGTCAACGTGCAGGAGCGGCCTACTGGGTCGTCGCCGGTGCCTAAGGGCTTGAACTGGGACCTTTTCCTGGGGCCCGCCCCGGAGCGCCCGTTCAACGATGTTTATTGGCCCGGGCCAAAATGGTATCGCTGGTGGGACTTCGGCAGCGGAACCATGTCCGACATGGGCAGCCACCTGATGGATTTGCCCTTCTGGGCGCTTAAGCTGCGCGATCCGCTTACCATCGAGGCGGAAGGCCCCCCACCGCACCCGGAAATTGCGCCAGCCTCCATGCTCGCCCACTACCGTTATGGCCAGCGGGGGGATCGGTGCCCGGTCACTCTTACGTGGCACCAGGGCACCAAGAAACCCCTGTATTTCACTCAAGGCAAGATTCCCCAGTGGGGCATGGCCATCCTGTTCGTGGGGGACAACGGCATGTTGCTCTCCGATTACGGCAAGCATGTGCTGCTCCCGGAGGAAAGATTCAAGGACTTCAAACGCCCCGATCCGTTCCTTCCCGAACCTGCGGGGCATTTCGAGGAATGGCTGGTGGCGTGCAAGACCGGCAAGCCCACGGGCTCGAACTTCGAATACGCCTCCGCTCTGACCATCGCAAACCACCTTGGTAACGTCGCCTACCGCGTGGGCAAGAAACTCGAGTGGGACCCGGTGAGCTTGAAAGCCAAGGGCGTCCCGGAAGCCGACCGCATCATCCGCAAACCTTACCGCGCTGGGTGGAAACTCGGTTAATCGGTTGAACAGTTCAGTGTCCGTCGAGATCGTTATTGTCGGTCGGCTCTCATCTGGCGGCGGCCCCAGTCACCGACCAGGGTGGACATCCAGTTGATTCGCTTCGGATACCTGCCGGTAAGCGTGATGGCGTTCTTCTTGGTGCACTTCATCTGGAAGCTGCGCGGTGTGGATTGAGACAAATCGTTGCCGACGGCCCGAACAGGAGTCGAAAGGGGCGGTTTGAAATTGGCGCAGGCTGGAGGCTCTCCCGCGATCCCCAGAGGCTACGTACGGGGATTCGGACCTTTGGCGGGTCGGACCCCGGAGCGATCACCACTGGAGCGATCCGAGACAACGGAGGCTGAGCGGGATTTGTTCCACAACATCGGGGGATTCGTCCTCAATGAAGAAATGCTCCACCCCTGCGTTGGTGGCTTCGCGCAGTGCCGCGGCTATATCGATTTTACCCGAGCCGATGGACACATCGTTTTTCATGTCTGTGCCGCCTGTAAGCAGACCTGTCTGGGTCGTGTTACGCATGTCCTTGACGTGAAACAGCCGCCAGCGGTTCGGGTACTTTTTCAAGAGCGCCACGGGATCCTGGGCGGGATGCACCACCCAGAACACATCCATCTCGAACACGACGAGTCTGGGATCGGTTTCCCGCATGAGCACGTCGAACAACGTTCCCTCTTTGCAGGGAACAAACTCGTAGCCATGGTTGTGATAGAAGAATTGGATGCCGTTTTTCGCGAGGAGTTCGCCGGCTTTGTTAAAAGTGGCGGCCGCCTTCTTCACCGCCTCCTCGGTCAGAGGCCCATCATGGGGTATCCAGGCACAACCCGCATAGGCGAGACCGAGCGCCTTGGCTTCCTGGATGATCTTCTCAGGTTCGTTCGCGTACAGATTGTAGTCGTAGATCGCGCCGATTGGTTTTAGTCCATACCGATCGAGAAGCACGCGGTACTTCTCGGGAGGTATCCCATAGGTTCCTGCCAGCTCGACCTCTACAAACCCGAAGTTTCTGGCAAACTGAAGGCCCAACGGTACGTTTTTGGCGAAGATCTCTCGGAGACTGTAAAGCTCCAATCCAACCGGGCCATGAAAACTCGCGCTCGTGCCGATTCCCCGCGCGCCACGGCGGGTTCCGTTGTTGAGCCAGATATCGACGCGGGGAGTCTGCCAGTTGTACGGCTTGTTGAGCACGTCCAGGTCTCCGTCGCCATCCAAATCGGCAAGGCGCGCCTCGTGCCAGCCATGGCTCTTGGTGAGGACCGTTTGTGTGAAGTTGCCCTCGCCATCGCCATCGAAGTCCCCAGTGAGCGCGCCGGTCTGCATTGTGGAGCCGCCCGGCGGTGCTGGCAAATCCCCGGCGGCGCTCGATAGCTGAAGCCAGTCAATGGAAGGGTTCGTCGCCGAGGCTCCGCCCGCCGCCCATGCCGCAACAGCCATGGTCAGAAAGAACCCGCGGGAGCGAAAGGGGCGTTTCTTATTCATAATGGTCTCGTTGCATGATGGTGAGACGATCAGGACGTGTCGAACTTTTAACGCCGTCAAGCGACGGCACGGCGGGTGGTGAGGACCCTTGACAGCCGATTCGCAATTGTGATAGCCGTGCGCTCGGGTATATGAACAAACCCTCGCCCGTTTCACCATGCTACCGGAAGCCCGTCTTTTAGGGCGGTCGGACTCCAGGCGTCGCTCGGACTTCTCAGCCTGTTGATTCTCGATGGCGGCACGACCGCCCGCATCTGCGGCATCGCTTTGGTCGCTTTCTGGGGAGGTGCCACGGTTCTCATCTGGCGGCGGCCTCAGTCACCGACCTGGACGGACATTCAGCTAATACGCTTCGGATACTTGCCGGTAAGCGTGATGGCGTTCTGCTTGGTGCACCTCATTTGGAAGCTGCGCGGTGTGGACTGAGAGAGGTCTCAGGTCTCGCCTAACGGAGCTTGCGCGCTCGATGAGGAGTAGCTCCGGTAGGAGCGTCATGGTTATAGGACGCCATGCCCCTGCGTTTCGGTTCAAGCTCCGTAGGAGCGGCATGGAATTGGGCATTCATCCGGAGGCCTGCTTTCGCTGGCCTGCCCGGCTTGGCGCAGAAAGATATCGCTTAGGGCTTCTCGCTGTCATACGGCATGCTGGGCGACCTGCTGGAGATTCGGTCACACGGCAAACAGGATCATCGTGCCGGAGGCGAAGATTTGGTCGTGCTGGGAGTCCACCTGTTCGACACAACATTGAACTGGGCCGAGTCCGAACGGGGCTTTGCTTGTGCGAACGAACGGGTGGTGAACGATTGGCTGGCGGCGATCATCGCGGATCGGGAGCCTGTGTGCAGCGGGCATGCCGGGATGAGGGCGCTGGAGATGGCCCTGGCCGTGTTTGCGGCTGGGCTGGCGCGGGTCGAGTTGCGTTTCCTTTGAAAAACCGGCAGCATCCCCTGAGTGCGAGTCGGTAGTTCGGGGACCGCTTGAAAGGGTCGGCCATAAAAGGCGAACCTCCTAACAGGTGGGATGGGGGTTGAGGCTTGTAGTCCCGCCTCCGGGCGAAGCGGGGCGCGGGCACTTGGGGACGCGGAGGAAGTTGAACGCGCCCGAGATGGCGATGGCCTGGCCGGCTAAAGCCGGGACTACGAACCTGGCAGGCGTGACGCATCGGGTTCCACATCCTACGCCAATGTATAATCTTTTTATGACGCCCCCAGAGCAAAATATGTTGTGTTTTCCAGCTTCTGTCGCATATTCATCGACAGAATCATGCCATGAAACGACGCCGGCGCATCACAAGCCTCTGCTTGGGCCTGACCCTCTTGCTCAGCCTCAGGGGGGTTGCGGCGAGTTCTGGCGGCACCGCGTCCCGGGTGGACTTCAACCGCGAGATCCGCGGCATTCTCGCGGATAACTGTTACGCCTGCCATGGGCCGGACGAACAGGCGCGCAAGTCCCGGGTCCGTCTGGATCAGCGGCAGGCCGCTCTCAGCCCCATGAAATCAGGGGAGCGCGCGATCGTCCCGGGCGCTCCTGCCCAGAGCAAGCTCTTCGAAAGGATCAGTTCCAAGGACCCGGACGAGGTGATGCCCCCGCCCAAGACGGGCAAGACCTTGAAACCCGCCCAGATCGAACTCTTTCGGAAATGGATTGCGGAGGGGGCCGATTGGCCGGTGCACTGGTCCTTCGTGCCGCCCCGGCGCGCGCCGCTCCCCGAGGTAAAGAACAAGAGATGGCTGCGTAACCTAATCGACAGTTTTGTCCTTTCCCGCCTTGAGTCGGAAGGTGCGACCCCGGCTCCCGAGGCCGACAAGCCGACACTCGCCCGTCGGGTGACGCTCGATCTGACCGGTCTCCCGCCGACCATCGAGGAAGTGGACGCCTTTCTTTCGGACAAGACCTCCGGAGCCTACGAGAAGCTTGTGGACCGCCTGCTGGCGTCCCCCCGGTACGGCGAGCACCTGGCAAAGTCGTGGCTCGATGCGGCGCGCTACGCGGACTCGCACGGATTCCATATCGACTCGCAGAGGGACATCTGGGCGTACCGCGATTGGGTGGTTCAGGCGTTCAACGAGAACAAGCCGTTCGACCAGTTCACGACCGAACAGCTCGCAGGGGATCTCCTTCCGAACGCCACTACCGCCCAGAAAGTCGCCTCGGGTTTCATTCGGTGCAACATGAGCACCGGGGAGGGGGGTGCGATCGAGGCCGAGTATGCCGCGAAATACGCATTCGATCGGGTGGAGACCACGAGCGCGACATGGTTGGGCCTAACCATGGTCTGCTCGCGTTGCCACGCGCACAAATACGATCCGATCACCCATCGGGAGTATTACGGCCTCTACGCGTTCTTCAATAACCTGGATGAGCCGGTCATGGACGGGAACAAGAAGAATCCGGACCCCTACCTGAGCCTGCCAAGCAAGGAGCAGAGCGAGAGGCTGGAATGGCTTAAGAAGCACATCGCCGACGGGGAGCGGCGCCTGGCAGAGCCGGTAACCGATCTGGATGCCGCGCAGGCAGTCTGGGCCGCGGCCTGGCACGATCGCTTGCGGGCGAGTTGGAGACTTATTTCAACCTCGAGTCTGGCCTCGAGCGCCACCAACGGGGCGCATCTGACGCGGTTGGAGGACGGATCCGTGCTCGCCCAGGGTTCCGCTGCTGAGAAGGAGACCTACGAACTGACCATGCGCCTTGATGCGGGCGACCTGGCAGCGTTGCGCTTGGACGCTCTGCCGCACGCATCCCTGCCACACCAGGCGAGCGGTACGGCGGAGGATGGCTCGTTCATGCTCTCGGAATTGGAGGCCGAGTTACTCGTAAAGGGGGCGGACGGGAGCTTGGGGGCTCCTCAGAAACTGCATTTTGCGAGCGCTTTGGCGGATTCGGCCGCGAGCGGCAAGGGGATCGGAAACGCCCTCGATGGCAAACCGGAGACGGGCTGGGGTGTGGACGCCGCCGCCGCGACCGCGCCGCACACGGCTCTGTTCTTGCTTGCCGAACCTCTGGGGGTTCCGGGAGGTGGCGAGTTGCATGTGCGTCTCCGCTTCGAGGGAAGCGTGCCTCGCCAGGCGCTGGGGCACTTTCGCTTTTACGCGGCGTCGGGAGGCGAATTGCCGCGTTGGCTGAGCGCGCCGCAGCTTGACCCCTGGCAGGTGATCGGACCATTCAAAACCGAGGGTCTGCGCGCTGGGTTCGACCAGGCCTACGAACCAGAGCAGGAGATCGAGCTGAAAAAGGGCTACGCTGGCGTAACCGAGGAGGTTCGATGGGCCGCGCGGGGCGACCTCGAGGATGGGAAGACTCACGTTCTCGTGGATGAACTCCATGGCGTGCACGGAGCGTATTACCTCTATCGGACTGTTCAGGCCCCCGCCTCGGCGCGGATGGAGTTCAGCCTTCGGGCGGATGACCTGTTCAAAGTCTGGCTCAATGACGGGCTGGTGCTGGAAAGGAGCGTGCCGCTCAAGGTGGGTGAACCACTGGACCGGGTCGGCCTGGACCTGATTTCTGGCACGAACCGAATCTTGATCAAGATAGTCAACCATCAGGGTTATGCTCGATTCGCCTTTAGCCCCACCTTCGGGTCTCCGGTGACGTTGCAGCCGGAGGTCGCAGCCATACTCTCTACCGGGACCGGTCCGGTGGGGGAGTGGCAAACCAAAGTGCGCAATTACTACCGCCGCCAGCACTCGCCCGAGTTTGGAGAGTTGTTCGTGAACCTCGATCAGTGGCGCGAGGAACAGCCTGCCCTTGAGCAATCCATCCCGACCACTCTGGTGGCGAAGGAGCGCGCGACTCCGCGCGACACTTTTGTGCTCATGCGAGGCGAATACGACAGACCCGGGGAAAAGGTAATCCCCTCTGTTCCGTCGGTCTTGCCGCCTTTGCCCAAAGACGCCCCGACCAACAGGCTGGGATTGGCGCGATGGCTTGTCGATCCGTCGCACCCGCTTACGGCCCGCGTGACTGTGAATCGGTTCTGGCAGCAGGTCTTTGGGGTCGGGCTGGTGAAGACGACGGAGGATTTTGGGGTCCAGGGGGAGCGGCCATCCCATCCCGAATTACTGGATTGGCTAGCCACGGAATTTGTTCGGACGGGCTGGGATGTGAAAGGATTGCACCGCCTCCTCGTTACTTCGGCCACCTACCGCCAGGCGTCTGGAGCGACTCCGGAATGGCGCCTGAAGGACCCTGAGAATCGTCTCTTGGCGCACGGCCCCAGATTCCGTGTGGAAGCGGAAGTTCTGCGAGACACGATGCTCTATGTCAGCGGGTTGCTGGTCGAGCAGCGCGGTGGCAAGAGCGTGAAGCCATTCGAACCGCCAGGCCTCTGGGAGGCAGTGTCCTATAACCACTCGCAGAAGTATGACCCCGACCACGGCGACGCCCAGTATCGCAGGAGCCTCTATACCTATTGGAAGCGCCAGAGCCCGCCGCCTAACATGCTGACATTCGATGCCTCCACGCGCGAGTTCTGCGTCGTGCGACGCCCGCGCACGAACACACCGTTGCAGGCACTGGCTTTGCTCAATGACCCCCAATATGTCGAGGCGGCTCGGGCGCTGGCCCAGCGGATGATCGTCGAAGGCGGACCCGACGCGGCCAAGCGAATCGCCCGGGGATTCCGCCTCGCCACCGGGCGCCAGCCGGCTAAGGATGAAATCCAGATCCTCGTGGGGATTCTCCAAAAACAGATGGCTGAGTACCGGAACGATCACCAGGCGGCATCCCTTCTGCTCGGGGTGGGCGATTTTTCGGCGCGGAAGACCATTGCCCCCGCTGAACTCGCCGCCTGGACCACCATCGCCGGCATCCTTCTGAATCTGGATGAGACGATTACGAAAGGGTGATTCGCCCCCGTTGAAACGACTTATGGACCTCCTGACTGAACAACGCCTTCTCCAGACGCGACGCCACTTTTTTGGGCGGCTGGCTTCCGGCATCGGCGTAGCCGCCCTGGGTTCCCTTTTGAACCCTCGCCTTCTTGCCGCCCCCGCCCCCACGGGTCTGGCGGGGGGCCTGCCCGGACTTCCCCATTTCGCGCCTCGGGCCAAGCGAGTCATTTACCTCTTCATGGCCGGGGGGCCTTCCCAGCTTGAATTGTTCGATTACAAGCCCGCCCTTGAAAAGCTGCACAAGAGCGAGTTGCCCGAGTCCGTCCGCATGGGCCAACGCATTACGACGATGACTTCGGGGCAGAAATCGTTTCCTGTGGTTCGGCCCCTGTTCAAATTCGCGCAGCACGGCAAGTGTGGCGCGTGGGTGAGCGAGTTGCTCCCGCACACCGCGGGCATCGTGGATGACCTCTGCCTCATCAAAACCGTCAACACGGAGGCCATCAATCACGACCCCGCCATCACTTTCATCCAAACGGGGTTTCAGCAACCGGGACGTCCCTGCATGGGGGCATGGATCAGCTACGGCCTGGGAAGCGAGAATCACAATCTCCCGGCCTTCAGCGTCATGATTTCCAGCGGCAAGGACGCTGACCAACCGCTCTACACCCGGCTCTGGGGCGCGGGTTTTCTCCCTTCGCAGTACCAGGGGGTCCAGTTGCGCGGGGTGGCGGATCCAGTGCTCTATCTTTCGAACCCACCCGGCGTCAGCGCCCAGGGACGTCGCCGGATGCTCGACGGCTTGGCCGCGCTCAACGCAAAGCAGTACGCCGCCTGCGGCGATCCTGAGGTCGCCGCCCGCATCGCGCAATACGAGATGGGGTATCGGATGCAGACCTCCGTTCCCGAGTTGGTGGATTTCTCCAAGGAGCCAGCAGACGTTTTGGACACTTACGGCCCCGAGGTGCAGAAGCCGGGCTCGTTCGCCTACAATTGCCTGATGGCGCGGCGGATGGCCGAGCGCGGAGTGCGCTTCATTCAGCTCTACCATCGGGGGTGGGACCAACACGGCAACCTGCCCAAGCGCATCCGGGAGCAGTGCATGGACACAGATCAGCCGAGCGCGGCGCTAGTGAAGGACCTCAAAGCGCGTGGGATGTTGGACGACACCCTGGTCATGTGGGGGGGCGAGTTTGGACGCACGGTCTATTGCCAGGGGAGCATCGAGCCGGACAACTACGGGCGTGATCATCACGGGCGGTGCTTCACCGTGTGGCTGGCCGGCGGCGGGACAAGGCCCGGTCTGACCTACGGCCAGACGGATGACTTCTGCTACAATGTGGTGGAGAATCCCGTGCACATCCACGACCTGAATGCCACCCTGCTGCATTGCCTGGGCATCCGCCACGACCGACTCACTTATCGGTTCCAAGGCCGCGACTTCCGACTCACCGACATCGCCGGCAACGTCGTCAAGGACATCCTGACGGCGTAATTCAAGCCTGATTTTTCTGGTGGATGACCACCTCGTTGCCATCTGGATCGCTCACGATCGCCATTCGGCACACGGGAGTGGTGGCCAGGTCTTGGACAAAGCGCACCCCTTTCGCCTTCAACCCGGTCGCGAAGGAATCGACGTTGGACACTTCAAAGGCAACAAGAGCCCCCATAGCGCCCGCCACATGGCGGTCGTCCATGGTTGTGATGGCGAAGGTGCCCCCGGCGATGTCATATTCGATCCACTGATCCTGCCAGTTGGACTCGACCTTCAATCCCAGCGCGTCCTCGTAGAAAGCGCGGGCCGCGGTCATGTTTTTGACGGGATAAACCGTAAACGCAATCGATGTGATCATAGGATTCGATGTTTGGAAGAGACGCGCCATTTTGTCAACTTCCCCCGCCCACTGAAGTCATTTAGGATTTGCAAACGGGCCCGGGTTGTGATCGTATAGAGCAGGCCCCGTAGGCGGATCGCAAGTCCTGGGATGGGCCGGTTGTGACCGGCGCGCCTGCTGATAAGCAGGCGGTGTTCAGCCTGGGGAGCCGCAGTTACGCGCGCCAAAGTCCGATATGGAGACCAAACAAATGACGCACCAGGAAGGGTGCAAGGGCACAATCTGGAGGAGCCGATCTCCGGGCTGGTTGATTCTCCTTCTTCTTTGCTGGTCCGGCACCCCCTTCGCCCTGCGGACCTTGCCAGCCGAACCCCATCCGGACCGTGCCGCGTTTGTGGAGACCAGGCGATCGGCCTTGGAGAGCTTTGGACTGGGCGGGCGCCCGATCCGGCTCAAGTCGGAGGAATTCACCGGGGTCGGCACGGTGGCGGCCAACTTGGACTTTGTTCGCGGCCTTCAGCCCGAGGGATCCGAGACTCACGTGCTGATTCAGTTCGATCGTTCTCCGGACGCGGACACGCGGGGGAGGCTTGCCGCTCTCGGGATCCGGCTCGTCGGATATATCCCGGAGAATACCTACTTTGCATCCGTGCCTCGCTCCGTGAACGCGGCCGCGGTGGAGGAGGCTGGCGTCGCATGGTTGGGCGCGATCTATCCGGCCGACAAGGCGCCTCGCTGGTGGCAGACAACGGGAGTTGGCATGTGGGCGCTGCATGCGGATGACACGGCCGATTTACGCGTGAAATGTTTTGAAGCCTCTGATTGCGTCGGTGCGAGCGTGGCGGCCGCGGCCATGGGGGGAAGGAACATCGTGGTTTCGGAGGGATCGCCTCAAATTGCTCTGACCCTGGATGTAAGCCGGATTGGGGACCTTCTCGCCTTGGACGAAGTGCGGTGGGTCGAGGAGACGCCGCCTCCAGCGGAACCGTTTCTGGATAGCGTGCGGACGAACATCCAGGCGCAGGCGTTGCAGGAAGCCCCCTACGGTTTGAGCGGCGCTGGCGTTGCGGTAGGCGTCTGGGATGTGGGCGTAGTGGATGCGCACCCCGATTTTGCCGGACGGCTTACGATCGTCAACCCTGGCGGCCCGGATGGTGTGCGCCTCCATGCCACCCATGTGGCGGGTATCGTGGGAGGGAGCGGGAGCGGGAGTCTTCGTTGGGGTGGTTATGCCAACCAATGGCGTGGTGTTGCGCCGGGCGTCCACATCTACTCGTACGATACGGAACAGTCCGCGAGCGAGCATCAGGACGCGATCCGTACCAACCACGTCGTGATTTCACAGAATTCCTGGGGCGTGACCATCGACTCGTTTTTCGGAAACTGCGACTTATATGGCGACTACAGCTACAATGCCCCGGAATACGACGGGATAGTCAACGGCTCGCTTTATGGCGGGCGCGTGAGCGTGGTGTTCGCCGCGGGTAACGGGCGCAAGGACGGGGGCGCTGGCTGTACGACCAATGTCTATTTTCTCATCGGGCCCCCTGGCACGGCAAAGAACGTTATCACGGTTGGAGCCATCAACTCGGATAACAACGCGATGACGACGTTTAGCAGTTGGGGACCCGTCCAGGACGGACGACTGAAGCCGGACATTGTGGCTCCCGGCAGCCAAGCCAGCGTCGATTTCGGGGTAACGTCCACGGGCACAAACAACACCTACGTCATTACTTCCGGTACATCCATGGCCGCGCCGGCGGTTTCGGGCGCGATTGCGCTCTTGGTGGAGGACTATCGCAGCCGCTATAATGGGCAGGATCCCCTGCCGTCCACCGTCAAGGGACTCCTGCTACACACGGCGGCCGATCTGGGTGTCGGGACGACTGGATGCACCAAAGGCCCGGACTTCGCGTCGGGGTATGGGCGCCTGCAGGCCAAGGCCGCAGTGGACCACTTCCGCGCTGGCGGTTTCCTGGTGGGCCAAGTCCTGCATGGACAGACCAACTCCTACGCTCTGACGGTTCCCGACGCCACCCCGACGGTGAAGGTTACGCTGGTCTGGGATGACGTGGCCGGCGTGGACAACGCTTCCGTTGCGCTGGTGAATGATCTGGACTTGGTGGTGCTGGACACGACCGGGGCGCGAAAGTTCCCATGGACGCTCGACCCCGCCCATCCTGCTGCCGCAGCCGTGCAGACGCGTGAAGACCACTTGAATGTGGTCGAGCAGGTGAGTGTGGATTCGGATGTCCGACCGGGCCAATGGACCGTCCGCGTGGTCGGGAAGAATGTCCCCCAAGCCGGACCACAGAAGTACACGCTCGTTTTCAGCCCGGCATCCATCCCCGCCAGGGCGATCCTTACGTTGGACCAAGCGGCCATCAACGATCGGCGGACAGGCAATGGGAATGGCGTTGTTGACCCGGGCGAGACGATTGAGGAGAGTTTGAGTATCAAGAATACCGACGGCCCGTTGGCGGTGGGCGTCACGGGGCGCCTCTCCACCGAAGATTTGCGGGTCAAGATGCTCCAGGCCGATGCGTCGTATCCCGACATCGCCTCGGGCGCTACCAGCACAAACCTGACGCCGTTCGCCTACCGGGTGTCGAAGACCATTCCGGGCGGAAGCGTGCTTCGGTTCATGCACGTGGCATCCAGCGGCGAGCAGCGGTTCACAAACTTTTTCACCCGCACGATTGGCCGTCTCCAGGTGACCAATGTGGCCACAGTGGAATTCGCAAGCGGCGGCGCGCCGGTGGCAATCCCGGACAATGGGTTGACCAACGCCGTGATCACAATCCCGGACGCGGGCACGGTGCTCGGCCTCGGGGTGGCGTTGCGTGTGAATCACACTTGGACGGAGGATCTGCAGTTTGAGCTCGAGGCTCCGGACGGGACCCGGCGGCTGTTGGTGCTCGGCGGAACCTTGTCGGGAAAGAACCTGGGTTCGGGGAGCTGCGGATCCGACGGGCAACCGACGCGCTTTGAGGACGGCGCGCCTGTGTTGATCCGGGCTGGACTCGCCCCGTATGCCGGGACGTTCCGCCCGGAGCAATCGCTGGCGGGCTTTATTGGGCGGCAAATGCAGGGGGATTGGCGGCTCCGAGCGGCGGACATCTCAGCGGAGGATGTGGGCTCGGTTGTCTGCTGGAGCCTGCGTCTGTCATATCAGCAGATGGGCTATGTGGGTCAGCTCTTCGACGTCGCCCCAATCGCCAAGCCACAGGCGCTCGACGTGCTCTACGCCATCCCGACCAACATCGTTCTGACCGCGGAGGACGCGGACGAGGACCCGCTCCGCTTCAGCATCGTGGACACGCCCGCCCACGGACAGTTGTCCGGGTTGGATCCCGATACGGGCGATGTCATTTATACCCCCGCGTCAGGCTACAGCGGGCCGGACCGGTTCACCTTTGTGGCCAACGATGGATACAGCAATAGCACCCCAGCCGCGGTGGAGTTCACGGTTTTGCCGCCCAGAGCGGAACTGTCGGTCTCGGTTACGACCCCCTCGCCACGGATCGTCATTGGCCAGGACTTGGTTTTCAGCCTGGTTGTTACCAACCGCGGGCCCAACACGGCCACAGCGGCCGCTGTGAGCGATGTCTTGAGCCAGGGTGCGGAATCGGTTTCCGCCTCGGCAAGCCAAGGCATCGCCACTGTGCGCCCAGGGGGCGCCCTCTTCGAGCTGGGGGAGGTTCCCGCAGGAGGATTCGCGACCGCCACAGTCGTCGCCCGGGCGCTATCCCTCGGCTTGCTGACCAATTCGGCGGTCGTTGGCTCTCCGGAGCTGGACTCCGACCTTTCGGACAATGAGGCGGGCGCAACCGCCCTTGCCAATTATGAAGCCGATCTGGGGGTATCGGCAACCATCGTGTCTGGTCAGGTGCTCCTGCAAAGTCCGTTCACTTGGATGATCACGCTCACCAATCAAGGCCCGCACGACGCCTCCCACGCCAGGCTACAGGCGAATCTGCCCGAGGCTGTCTCTCTGATGTCTGTTGTGACGAGCCAGGGGGATTTCACGTTCGACTCGCAGTCTGTTCAATGCGATCTCGGAGGTGTCGCGGCGGGCGCCACAGCGTACGTGAAAATCACTGTCAGCCCGTTAGGGATGGGAACCTTGACCAATTCCTTCGCGGTGTCCGCCGATGAGTTTGATTTTGACTTGGCTGACAACTCTACGACCGTTGTCACAGCCGTGAACCCCTCCGCCGACCTCGGCGTCAGGGATGGGCCGCACCCGGCCGTCGTCCCGCTGGGACAGAACGTGACTTACACCCTCCTGGTGACCAATAAGGGGCCGAGCACCGCCACCGGGATCACCCTGGTCGATTCGTTGCCACCGAACGTCCAGTTCATGACAGCTCAGATCAGCGACGGAACCTGGGTTACCGACAGCGCCCGGGTCACGGGGAGCATCGGGCAGTTGCTGCCCGGGCAGGGCGCGTCGTTGAGTGTGACGGTTCGTGCCCTGGCTCTTGGCTCGCTTACCAACGCCCTCACGGTCAACGCCCAGGAAGCCGATGTCAACCCTGCTGACAACACCGCCTATTCGAAGGTGCAGGTCATTCCGTGCGCCGACATCTCCTTGTCCGCCGGCGTGGACCCGGCCCTGGCCGCGCTAGGCCGCCCGGTCGCCTACACCTGGTGGATTACGAACGCTGGGCCGAGCACGGCCACCGGAATGAAACTGGAGGATCTGCTTCCCGATGGGCTTGTGGTCACAGGAGTGGAGACGGACGCCCACGCGACCGTAACCACGAATGCCAGCAGGGTCGTTGTGGAATGGCCCTCGTTGGCCGTCGGTGGTGTGGTGGGGGCCAAAGTGAGCGTGAACGCCACTCACGTGGGTTGGTTCACAAACCGCGCCCGAGTGACCGCGGCGGAAATTGACCTGAATCTGGCGAACAACTTGATGGAGGCGAGGCACGAGGTCCGCTTCGAGTCCGATCTAGCCGTGACCGTCCAGGGCCCTCCGGGTGCCTTGGTAGCGGGGAGGACCGTGACGTTTGTGCTATCGGTGACCAACCTGGGGCCCTACGCGGCATCGGCCGTGGTGGTGTCGAACTGGGTCTCGGCGGGCGGGCGATTGGTGGGGAGCGCGGCCAGTGTCGGCGTTATTCGCTATGAGGCCGGACTCGTCAGTTGGGACGTGGGTGCGCTTTCGGTTGAAACCGAAGCGAGCGCCACCTTCGATGTGGTCGTGGGGGAGGTTGAGACCCTGACGTGTCTGGCGGTGGCGGGAGCCGCCGAGGTCGATCCGAATCTGGCGAACAACTCGATGTCCACAACGATCCGGTAGGAACATGAGGCGGAGTTGGCAATCGGCGTAGCGGGGCGCGGGGCAACGGCGCTCTCCGGTGGACAGGTGGTTTTTGACGTGGCCGTAACCAACTTGGGGCCCCACCCGGCGACGGAAGTCCGGGTCCTGGATGCGTTGCCGTTCGGTCGGCGGCTATTGTCCGTCGAGGCGAGCCAGGGGACGTACGCCGAATCGGACGGCGTCGTGCAGGTTGAGCTCGGGGAGTTAGGTGTGGGTGAGACGGCCCGGTTGGTCGTCACGGTTGAGGCGGGGGCCTTGGGGACCCTCACGAATCGGGTGAGTGTGAGCGGACGTGAGTTGGATTCTGCGCCGGCGGACAACGAGGCTTCCGCCGTTATCCTCGTGGTGCCGAGCGCGGATATCACCCTCCGAGGCAGGTTCGAACCGGCAAGTCCCGTGCTCGGGCGCGACTTCGTGTGTGTGTTGACAGTGACAAACGCGGGGCCGAATGACGCAAGCGGCGTGCGATTGGAGGAAGCGCTGCCCGCGGGAGTGTCCCTGGTTGGGGTCGATGCCGGCCCGGAGGTGGTAGTGACAACCAATGAGACGGGAGTTGTCGTGCTGGCCTTGGGCGAGATTGGGGCGGGGCAGGGGATGGAGCTCAGGTTGGCATTAAGCGCGTCCCAATTGGGTTCCATCACCAGTAGCGCGACCATCGCCGCAGCTGAGTCCGACCCTGACCTTTCCGATAACACGGCAACCGTTGCCGGAGTCGTTGTAGGGGAGGCGAACCTCTCACTCAGCTTGTCCGGCCCGAGTGAGCCGGTTCTGGTGGGGGACAGGTTGGCGCTGAGCCTCGTCATCACGAATCGCGGACCCGCGACAGCAGTGGGAATGCAACTGACAGAGTTCTTCTCCAAGGCTGTGGGGTTTGTCTCCGCGGACGTGGACCATGGGACCTGGACAGTGACTCCGACCACGCACCAGCGGGGAGTGCAGCTCGACTTCGGCCCGCTCGCGGCTGGCGATTCTGTTAACGTTACAATCGTGCTCGCTGGGTTGCAGGGAGGCGCGTTCACCAACGTGGCGGCGGTGTTCGCCAACGAGTTCGATCCTGATCTTTCCGACAACGCCGCCCGGCTCTTGGGAATCGTTAAGGAAGTCTCTGACCTTGGCGTTGCTCAGTCAGTTAGTCTCTCGCCTGCCGCTCTGGGCTACCCCGTTACCTACTCGATTACGGTCACCAACCGCGGTCCGGCTACCGCCTCGGATGTGGTCCTGACCGACCTCCTGCCGGAAGGCCCCTCATTCGTGTCCGCCGGATCCAGCCAGGGCGATTGGACCTTCGACTCCGGCGTTCTCAAGGTCGCTATCGGAGAGATCGTCGCCCAAGGCAGTGCGTCCGTGCTGTTCACGCTGATCCCGAACGACGCGGGACTGTTGACCAACCTCACCGCAGTCGCCTTCGGCAACTCGGACCCGAATCCTGGCGACAACGCCTCAACGCTGGTCGTTCCGGCCCAACCGGATGCGGACCTTGAAGTCAGGTCCACCGGCCCAGCCACCCCTGTGGTGGTGGGTGCTGAGACCCCGTACTCCTTCACTGTCATCAACCGAGGTCCGAATGCCGCGGTCGGGGTAAGACTGGTTCATCCGATTCCCTCCCTCTTCCAGGTCCAATCGATCGAGAGCACGCACGGGACCTATGCTGTGGAAGAGGGGGTCCTGATCTGCCAGCTTGGCGGACTCACCAACGGGGAGACCGCCCTGGTCACGCTTGTGACCATCCCTGTCGAGATAGGTGTTTTTACCAATGTCGTTTCTGTCACCGGGGAGACAGCCGATCGAAACCAGGACAACAACTTCATGAGCGTGACACGCGAGGCGCGCCATCCGGCGGATCTGCAGCTTTCGGCGGTTTCCCTTCCGATGACGTTGAGCTTCGGGGAATCTGTGGTTTATTCGCTCTCGGTTACCAACCTTGGTCCGCACGGGGCGAGCGAGGTGGAAGTCACAGGCCCATTAAGCGAGGGGCTTAGCGTGCTCTCCACCGGATCGAGCCAGGGCGACTTCACCAACCGGGCTGGCGCCTGGGTCTTTCGCCTGGGAGCTCTTGAGGCGGACGCTGGCGCGTCGGCCTCGATCACGTTCGCCGTCAATCGGACAGGGATCGTCGCCAACGCGGTAAGCGTCTCGGCTCAGGAGTACGATCTGAACACCGGAAACAACTCCGTCATCCTGACCAACACGATCCTCCCGGTCGCGGATCTGGAGGTCGTCAGCATCGAAGCGGTTGACCCCGCCGTAATGGGAAGTGAGCTTTTGTGCACCGTCCTGGTGGGCAACCGCGGCCCCAACGTTGCCACCAGGGCTTTTGTCAATGTCCCGTTCCCGGTGGGGACCGAGTTCATATCGGCAGAGGCGGTGGGGGGGGCCATCATCGCGGGCGATGTGTCGGTGACGTGCGTGTTCGACGAGCTTTCCGTGGGTGAGCAGACCAGCGTTCTGGTTCGCCTCCGTCCGCTCGTTGAGGGCGCCTTGACCGTGGGGGCGAGTATCGGCGGGCGGGAGCGGGATCCAGAGCCCGCAAACAACAGCAAACTGCTAACGGTGACCGCCCAGCGGGCGGCAGACCTGGGAGTTACACTGGCGATGTCGAAGGAGACCGTTCAGGTTGGGGAGACGTTCTGGGCCATGATGACCTTGACCAATCGCGGTCCGGCGATGGCGAGGGAAGGAGTTATGGATGTCAGCGTGCCGGATGGATGCGTCGTCGTCGCGGTGGAAACCGCGCTAGGATCGTGGACTGAGAAGAGCGATAGCGTCCATTTCGTCCTGACCGACTTTCCGGCCGACGGAACAGGTACGGTCAGGGTCGGCTTGCAGGCGACGAGACCGGGCGTGATGACCTCGAACGCCCGGCTCGGATCTCGCGAATTCGACCCCAATCTTGCTGACAACACCGCCGCGGCGACCAGCACTGTCAAGTGGGGTGCTGACGTGGCCGTGATTGCTTTGCGGGCGCCAAAAGTGGTTGTGGTGGGAGCACGTTTGGTCTATTCCATTGTCGTTACAAATAGCGGACCACAGGAGGCGGCAGAAGTTCTGCTCACCAGTCTGTTGCCTGCGACCACGCTCTTCGAGGACGCGCAGACAACCCAGGGGACTGTGACCACAAACCAGCAGGGCGCTGTGACGGCCCAGTTGGGCTCGCTGCCCGCAGGCGGAACGGCTCAGGTGGATCTCCTGGTTCTTTCCACAGTGACGGGCACTATGACCAACACCGTGGCGATCACCGGGGATTTCGCGGACCCTGATCCGCTGAACAACGCGCGCTCGGCGACCACCGAGGTCTATCCCGTCCCCGATCTCCTCATCTCACAGCTTTCGACACCAAACCCCGCGCTGGTGGACGGCACCCTGGTTTGCACGATCAATGTCACCAACCGCGGAGTTACGTTGGCTCCGGACGTTCTGGTGTTCTTGGCTTTCTCTCTGAACGTCGATTTTACCTCCGGTGTCGTCAGCCAGGGCCAAGCCGACATCGAGCCGCCCGCTGTTCTTTGGCATGTGGGCGATATTCCGCCCGGTACGAACGTTACAGCGACCGTTGAGGTCATGCCGACGGCGGCGGGCCTGGTCGTCTGGCAGGCCAGCGCCTTCGCCACCGCATCCAGTCCGCTGATCGTGGGGGAGACGAGCCGTTCGGAACTGCAAGCGATGGATATGCCACCGCTCTTCTCGCTGAGGACAGGCAACCGGCTCACGTTATCATGGCCGGTGGCGGCGAACCTTTTTGTTCTCGAGTACACCGAGGACCTTGCCGCGGGGGTTTGGCAGCCCGCGCCCCTGGACAAGGCGATCGAAGGAGGCGTGTACACTGTGACCATCAAGCTGTCGGGTACGAGCCGCTACTTTCGCCTGCGGAAGCCGTAGCCGCGAACGTCAGTTCGCGCTGACTTTTCCTCGTGAACACACCTTGCGCCCGGCGCACACACGAGATCGCGTCAGCCGGAGCAGTTTGCGCCGACTAACGTCAGCGGCTACGCAACCGGCAGGGCTCGTTTTGGGCGTAGCCGCGAACGTCAGTTTGCGCTGACTATTCCCCACCGACCACCTTGCGGATGCCACGCGAGATGGAGTCCCCCTGCACGCAGGCCTGACGCCGCGTCCACCGGAGAAGTTTGCGCGGACTGACGTCCACGGCTGCGGGGATCGAGGATCTCGTCACCAGGGCGACCAAGACCTCGTCCGTGCTTGCGTGGGTGGGCATCGGCGCTGCCGTAAAAAAACAAGGGTGTGCGCAAAAACGCACACTTGCAGTCATCACCCGACACGGGTAGAGTCTGACATCGGGCGCATCCCAAACTAATGCGTACGCGGTTGCTGTGCGAATTAATTAGTACTATGAACAAATTCGGTTTTCTCTGCTTGAATAGGCCAACCCGGCGGACCCTGCCGGGCGGGTTCACCCTCATCGAACTCCTGGTCGTTATTGCGATCATCGCCATCCTCGCGGGCATGCTCCTGCCCGCCCTGGCCAAGGCGAAGACCAAGGCGCAAGGCATCCTTTGTATGAACAACGGGAATCAGATGATCAAGGCGATGATCATGTACACCCACGATTACGTTGATTTGTTCCCGCCGAACTATGACGACGGAAACATCACTCCGTACCACAACTGGTGCGGCGGGCAGGCTGGCAGAGGGGGGGCTCAGGAGTTCAATTCGGACATTCTTAAGGATCCAACGCGTGCCCTGCTTACGCCCTATACGGGAAGTAGCGTGCAGATCTACAAGTGCCCCGCCGACAAGCGCATCGGCCTGTACCAGGGAACGGACACGGCGAAAAAGGGCACGAAAGTGAACAATGCCCGGTCTTTCTCGATGAGCCAGGCGGTCGGAACGAACCCTAATGTCGCCGGCTGCAGAACCCCCGTTGATGGCCCGTGGCTCGATGGTAACCACGGCCACACCGCCAACCGCACGTGGTTCTGTTTCGGCAAAACGGGCGACCTGGTCCGCCCCGGCCCGTCCACCACCTTCCTCTTCCTGGACGAAGATGCAGACAGCCTCAACGATGCCGGCTTTGCCACCGTTGGCCCCACTACCCCGCCTCTCTACAAGATGATTGATTGGCCGGCCACCTACCACAATATGGCTGCTGGCTTCGCCTTCGCCGATGGCCATTCCGAAGTTCATAAGTGGAAGGACGGTCGTACTAAGGTCATTAACCACAATGTTTCTCAAGCCACGCAAGCCGGTAACCAGGACATTTACTGGATGTCCACCCATACCAGCGCGAAGGTCAATGGCACCGATTGAGCCAACGTTGCATCGCTAAGCTCTTCTCGAACCGCCGTATCATCTCGCGATGGTGCGGCGGTTTTTTTTTACTTGCCGGAGGGGGGATGCTCGACGCGGCGTCGGGAAGAAAACTGATCGACGACAGACATGCTGACATCTGATTTCCATTATGACCTGCCGCCGGAGTTGATTGCACAGATGCCCACGCCGGAGAGGGACCGGTCGCGACTGATGGTGCTGCACCGCGACGGCACCCCGCTGGAGCATTGGCAGTTCAGAAACCTGCCGCAGTATTTGCGGCCTGGCGACGTCCTGGTCCTAAACAACTCGCGCGTCATCCCAGCGCGGCTGCGTGGGCGCAAGGCCGGCACGGGCGGCGAAATCGAGGTGCTGCTGATCGAGGAAAACGGCGTCAATGACTGGTGGGTGATGCTGCGTCCGGGCAAGCGGGTGCGGCCTGGCACGTACATCCAATTCGTCGATGTCTCAGGCGCGCCTTCCACCTTTGGCGCCTGCGTGGTGGCGAAAAACGATGAAGGCCACTGCCGACTGCGGTTTGAGGGCGGGTCGAACGTCGGCGCCGCACTGGACCGGCTGGGGGAAGTGCCGCTGCCACCGTATATCGAACGCCTGGAGGGAGTCCGCAGCGAGGATCGGGAGCGCTACCAGACGGTGTTCGCCAGAACGGCGGGGTCCGTGGCGGCCCCCACTGCGGGACTGCACTTCACGGAGGCCTTGATCCAGGCGCTGCGCGCGCAGAGGGTGATCGTCTGCTATGTCACGCTGCACGTGGGGCTGGGGACGTTCGCGCCGGTCAAAGCGTCCAGGGTTGCGGAGCACGTGATGCACGAGGAAAGGTTCGAGCTGAGCGAGGAAACGGCACGCGCGGTGAACGCGGCGAAGCGCGAGGGGCGTCGCGTGATCGCAGTGGGGACGACGTCGGTGCGAGTAGTCGAAAGCGCCGCTCGCGAGACTGGGGGCGATCTGCTCCCGGTGGCGGGGCGGACGCGGATATTCATTCACCCGCCCTTCAAGTTCAATGTGGTGGACGGCTTGGTGACCAACTTTCACTTGCCGGAGTCCACCCTGCTGATGCTTGTGAGCGCATTTGCCTCCCCTGGCCGGACGCAGGGACGCGAGTTGGTCCTGAGCGCCTACGCGGAGGCCGCGCGGGAGCGCTACCGTTTCTTTAGTTATGGCGATGCGATGCTAGTCCTATGAGAGCGAAAAGCAGACAGGCCTGTGGGACGCAGTCTCGACCCGACTCAGCGCAGAGAGGCCATGGGCTTGGCATTGTGCGGGTTTTTGACCTATCGCCCAGACGGGTGGAAGCGGCGGACATGCCCTTCGTGGTAGTGAATATGTCTATGACCGCCGATGGGAAGATAGCCACAGGCAACCGGCGTGTGTCCAGCTTTGGCAGCCCCCGGGATCAGGAACATCTGCTGGAACTGCGCGCCACCGCGGACGCCGTGATGTGCGGCGCCAGGACTGTGGACCTGAACGAAATCGACATGGGGCCCGGGCCTGTGAAATACCGGCGCAGACGCCTGCGCGCGGGTTTGGCGGAATACAATCTGCGAGTGGTTGTGAGCGGGTCCGGTTCTGTCAACACCGGGGCGCGCTTGTTCAAGGAGCGCTCCTCGCCGACGATTGTCCTTACCACCGAGCGGGCAACTGGGAGGCGCTTGGCCCGGCTCGCCGCAGCCGCCGACCAGGTGTGCGTCTGCGGACGCGAGGAGATCAGTTTCCGGCGGGCCCTGGTTTGGTTGCGCGCCGAGTGGGGGGTCAAGCGGCTGCTTTGCGAGGGGGGCGGCGAGTTGAACGCGGCTCTCTTCTTAGCCGGCCTGGTAAACGAGCTGCACTTGACGATTTGCCCTTTAATCATCGGTGGCCGCCAGGCTCCCACGATCGCCGACGGCGTGGGTGTGGCGGGCCTTGCCGATGCGGTTCGCCTCTCCCTGCTTTCTCAGCGCCGGATCGGAGAGGAGATATTTCAGGTGTGGTGCCTCTGAAATCGGAATTTCAGAGGCGCCACACTTGTTTTCGCCGTCTGGCCCACTCGGAGTATAGACTTCCTGACATGACCCCTAGTTCCTGAAGGAAATCGGTATTTTTGTCGCAAAGAACGCCACATATTCTTGCGTATTTCGTGCGCGCGCGCAGATCTTCCCGTGACTGCCGAACTTTTGCCCGCCGCCGACCTGGCCAACAGCCCCGAGTTTGTTTCCCCCCCTGCCGGTGTGTGGAGGCCTGAATTCGGAATCGCCGAGCCGCTGGAGCAGGAGTAGCTCCGGTAGGAGCGCCACTATGTTAAGCCCGCAACTATGTGAAGCCTGTTGGAGAACACCCTGATTCTATTGGTTTTGTGGCCTTTGGGTCTTAACATAGTTTTAGAGGTCCTTCAGGAACTTCAGGAGGCGATCGCCGGGTTTGAAGCGGGGAGCTTGGTTTTTTAGGG
>ORJL010586211.1_pt1 | contig 29165 bp, 20 predicted proteins | sample 1779941 | NCBI WGS metagenome assembly ORJL01 (sample SAMEA104232317, study PRJEB22302) | groundwater metagenome | biome: forest; feature: aquifer; material: groundwater | place: USA | collected 2011-08-07 | depth 5.8 m
AGTCACTTGATTCCAAAGTTGAGTCACTTGATTCCAAAGTTGAGTCACTAGTTGAATTCGCTGATTTTGCCAAACCCGCACTTGAATCACTTCTTATTGAATCACAAGCTAACTTTCTACATAATTTGCCAGAACGCGTCAAAAAACTAGAAAGCATCCACCCCAGCAACTCTCACGCCACTCTTTCTTTCAACGCCTCATAAAATTTCTCTAAATATCCACGTGCCTTCTCAAAATTATTTTTTACAATTTCCCCGTTTGCCAAAAAAGCCAGATGCGCTGATTTTGAAGCCTGAAGGCTGGAAAATCTAAATTTTTCTGCCAATAATTGTCTCAACTTCCCCTCATCGTGTCCTTCTTTCCAAACTGCCACTTCAAGCGAAGCAACTATTTTTGGTTCCAGTGCCAATCCCAAAGTCTTTCCCACAATCTCATAAAGTCCTTCTAAAGCTTTTTTTGCCTGTTCCCAATCTTCTTGTTTTCCATATATGATCGCTTTGGCCATTTCTTTGCCTGCTACTTTTGCCAACTCTTTGGAAAGTCCATATTGTTCTTTAACGTATCTAATTACCAGATCTCTAAATCTTTCATTTTCACCAAGATTTAATGCATGTCTCCACTCCAAATCCAATTTGGCTACAACTTTAGGATCAAATTTCAAGTGTTCTTCCTTATCGTTACCTCCAAAACGCCGCCTGCGGCAAGAATAATCCAATATAGCTTCGCTCAATTTTTTGGGACTAAAATCCGGTAGGTGATCTAATTCCCAATAATACTCCGCATAAGACATTTGCCATGGCATCAATCCGCTCGTCCGCTGTTCCCCTGATGTTCTAATGAATAAATCTACATATGGATATGGTTGACCCGCGGTATCTAAATATTTTTCAAACGACTTCTCATCCACCATCTTTAATCCTGTATTTAAAATTTTGTTTACTGCCCGCACCATCTCATCTTTTCCACCGTAGTCCAATGCCAAATTCAAGGTATTTTTGTCAAAATTTCTTGTCTCATTTTCAATCAAAGTCATTTTTTTAATCAAATTAGCCGGCAACCTGTCTTTTCTTCCCAAATGCACAAAACGTACCTTGTTGCTCACCAAATCTTTTCTAAATTCGTCCATCGTCTTTCCAAACAAATCCATAATTTTCTCGATCTCCTGCGCAGACCGGTCCCAATTCTCGGTCGAAAACGCCCAAATAGTAAAGGTATGCACGCCAAAATCCCGGCTCGCTTTAGCCACTTTCACTACTGCATCCAAACCTGCTTTATGTCCCTCCCACGGTTTCAATCCCCTCGCCCTCGCCCACCTTCTATTTCCATCCAAAATCAGAGCCACGTGATTTGGCACTTTGGTGCCGGCCGGAAGCGATATCATTTGCAAATCATACCACAGTTAGACGCTTGATCACCTCTTCCACACTCACCAGTTCCGTCTTATCACTATTTCTGGCTTTCCACTCAATTTGTTTACCCTGAGCTTGCCGAAGGGTTTTTTCGGAAACGACTAATCTCACCGGAATTCCGATCAAATCCGCATCCGCAAATTTCTGCCCAGCAGGCCGATCACTGTCATCAAACAAAACATCGACACCTGACTCAGTTAATTTTTGGTAAACTTCATCGCTTTTACCATTTAGACCTACCAAGTGAACCTGGAAAGGAGCGATACTTTTGGGCCAAATAATCCCCTTGTCATCATGGAATTTTTCCACAATTACTCCCATAGTTCTACTTATACCAATGCCATAGCAACCCATCACTGGATATATTCCATCAACTTTCAGATCAAATGCCTTAGTATATTTCTGTCCCAAATCAAAAACATTGCCAACCTCGGCCGCCGTAGCTTTGCGAAGGAGGCCTTCAGCGCAATTGGGACAATTGTCTTTTTTAAAATCATCCACATTGACGCAATAATCACATTTATCGCAATACAAAATATTGGCTTCCCCCGCATCAGTCAGTACCTCAAATTCATACGATATTTTGTCACTAAAACCCCCACCCGATGCCTCGGTCACCTTAGCTACTAAACCCATTCGCTTAAATATCCGCAAATAAGCCGCTTTTACTTCTTCATAATATTTCTCAAAATCCTCCTGAGTTACGTGCCAACTGTACATATCTTTCATCAAAAACTCTCTGCCTCGTAAAATCCCCGACTTGGAACGTAATTCATCCCTAAATTTCCACTGAATATGATAAATCGACAGCGGTAAATCCTTGTGACTATGTATAAATTCGCGAGCCAGCGGCGTCACTACTTCTTCGTGGCTTTGTGCCAGTGCATATTCTTTATCGGTTCGACTTTTGAGCTTGAAAAGTACATCCACCTCATCCCATCCGCCAGATTGTTTCCAGTTGGCCGCCGGATGCAGTAGCGGCATCAACACTTCTTTACCCCCAATCGCGTCCATTTCTTCCCGTACTATTTGTGAAATCTTATTTAATACCCGCAGACCAAAAGGCAAATATGTATACACTCCTGCCATCAGTTGGCGCACAAAACCCGCCTGCACCAGCAATTTATGATTAACAGTATCGGCATCGCGTGGCGCTTCCCGCAAAGTTTTAAATGGCATCTCAGAAAACTTCATATCTAAAACATTCTACCCCCTACCAGCCCTTGTTGGGTAGGACTAAAAATATATAAATTACAAAATCAAGCTGGCCGTCATAGCCATTTCAGAAGCCTTTAAATTATCATAGTTTCTAATTTTTAAAATTAAATTTTTTATATTTTCAGACAAACTATATTTTTGACTTCGGTCTACAAACTTTTGGGCCAAACCAATATCATTTTGCTGGAAAAAATAGGACGCTCGACGCAGATCCGCCGACAATTCTTGTAATTTTATTTGCTCATCGGTTACCTTTTCACCCGCCAAAATTACCATAATTCCATTATAACCCAAAAATATCAACACAATTTTCTCACGGTCGTAAGAAAATTGTGTTGATATCAGAAAAATTTGACAAATGAATAGTAGTGGCGTAATCTCTGAAACATGGCTGATTTTGAGATGTGTCGAGTTTGTACAAAACGATATACAGGAGATGGGTCGTGTATGGATTCAAATGTATCATTAGCTGAACAGGCACGAAGAGCGGCGGCCGGAAGATGTGACAGTGCTGCCCAGATATATGAAATGTCAGGTCATACTTTAAGAGCCGTCGGAAGCATGGTGCTGAATCTTACGAACAGGCTTTGGGAATTCGTTCGGGCGCAAGAACAATAAATTGAAATGGTGCTAAAATAACTTCATGGACAAGATTGAAGAACTTCTCACCCGCGGGGTAGCAAATATTATCCCGACTAAGTCGGGACTGGAAAAGCTCCTGCGCTCCGATAAAAAACTTAATATTTACCTCGGCGTTGACCCCACCGCTCCCAAAATTCATATTGGTCATGGCGTAAATTTACGAAAACTCCAGCAATTTGAGGAGCTCGGACACCATGTAACTTTCTTGATTGGTGATTTTACAACTAAAGTTGGTGACAATTCCGATAAAGAATCGGAACGGCCCATCCTATCCGATGAACAAATAGAGGCCAATTGGCAGACATACAAGGCTCAAGCCAGTAAACTTCTGGATTTTTCGAAAGCTAAAGTAGTCCGCAACAGCGAATGGCTCTCCAAACTTAATTTTGCCGATATTGTCAAGCTCTGCCAGCAATACACTCTCAATGATTATATTTCTCGCGAAATCATGAAGAAAAAGCTGGAGAGCGGCGTTTCTATCCGTCTGGACGAAGTCCTCTACCCCATCATGCAAGGCTACGATTCATATTTTATGGATACTGATATCCAAGTGGGAGCTGCCGATCAGACATTTAATATGCAGGCTGGGCGAAGTTTGCAAAAGAAGCTCAGAAACGAAGAGTCATTTGTATTGGTCAATCAATATCTGACCGGCACCGATGGCCACAAAATGAGCAAGAGTTGGGGTAACGCCATTTGGCTAGACGACTCCCCCAACGACATGTACGGCAAGGTTATGTCTATCAAAGACGAATTGATTCCAGAATACTTTTTACTAGCTACAAATATACCTGAAATTCCATCGGGTGATAATCCAATGGAACTTAAGAAACAACTTGCGTTTCAAATTGTATTGGAACTTCATGGAAAGGATGAGGCTAATCAAGCGCAATCATTTTTTGAATCCACTTTTCAGCAAAAACAAACCCCACAAGACATCAGACCATCGGAATCGCCTTCATTTAATATCATAGACATATTAGTCGATGATAAACTTGTTTCTTCCAGGTCGGAGGCAAAGAGAGTTATTGCACAAGGTGGGGTTAGGGTCAACGGAGAAAAAATCGATGACACAAACGCAATTGTCGATTCAGAAGCTGTAATCAACGTTGGTCCAAGAAAATTTATAAAAAAACATGGCTAATGCCAGCTACGAATATCTTCTTGCGTACAAAATTACGGTGCCAATCCTCCAAGATCATGATCAGACCTGCCCGCAATTGCTGAAGCAATAGCTTCTGCAGGCGGGTGGTCCAAGCGGCCAGATCCGGCATGACCAATATTCCCGAAGGATCAAAACAAAACAGCTTGGGTGGATATATCAAACTGGCTGGAGTATCCCGGGGAAGCTATGAAGAATTACTCAAAGATTTTCTGTCTTACGCTAGGCAGCACCGAATACCGATATGGCCACGTGAGGAAGCGATACGGAAGATAAGAGAGATCGGGGAAATATGGAAGATAGTGCGAAATAATCCCACCCTTCCCGATCAGGCCATAAATCTCATGATCACCCTCATCAACCAAGCCAACTATCTAAACGACAAACTCATAAAGTCACTCGAGGAAAAACACGCAAAAGAAGGAGGATTTAATGAAAATTTATTAAAAAAGAGACTTGAGTATCGCAAAAACAAATCTAATTAAACTTAGTTGTCTTCTCCACCTCCACGGTTCGTGCACCAATCTCCACAACCACTCTAAACCCAATCTGTTTATCCATTCCGGCGGCAGAGCCGCTCGACCCGTTAAATAATCAAACACTCCCCCCACTCCCATAGCCACCTTAGCGTTCAGGGCATAGCGGTTAGCGTATAGCCATTTTTCCTGATATGGCGCTCCGTAAGCCACCAAAAGGATATCGGGTTTGTAATTGTTTATCTTGTTTATAATTTTGAGATTTATTTGGGATTTTGGATTTTGGATTTGGGATTTTATATCATCATGTCCAGGATCACTTGCACCCCCATACTTTTTGGCCATGGCTTCGGCCACTTTATTCCGGCCTCCTAAAAAGAAAAATTTATATTTTTTTAATTTCAAAATCTCTTCTACTAACTTTCTACCGGGAATTATTTCTAATTTTTTGAAATTTGTTTTTTGTGATTTATTTGTGAATTGGGATTTGAGATTTTGGATTTGCTGCGCAAAGCGCAGGCCTACTCCATCGGCAATAGCCAAATCTGCACTGTTTAAGATTTTTTTAAATTCGGGGTCATCTTGAGCCAACATTACAAATTCGGGATTTACCGTTGTGATAAAAAATGGTTTTTTGAGGCTAATTCGGCAAATTTGGCTAATTTTTGTTAGCACTGAGCTTACCGAAGTGCTAGTAACTCCTACTCCCAATATATTTATCCTACTATCGGCCTTATTTTGTAATGTAGTTTTCATAATAGCCTTGATATATATTATATCACCCCCTTAACTTCCCCCTCTTAAATTAAGAGGGGGACGAGAGAGGGTGATACTTGAATTACTACAGGTTTTAAAATTAAAAATTTAAAATTAAAAATTATCGAATTTGTACACAATTTGTCCTACAAACATCCAAAGCTAATTGATCCACTTATACACACTCTATCCCCTTCTATACCCTAAACCCTAACGTTTATACGCTAATATATTATAGGTTTCTCTCGCCGCCTTTTCCCAACTAAACTCACGAATTCTTAGGTGACCCCTAGTAATAAGTAACTTACGTAGCTTAGGATTGCTTATGATTTTGGCTAATTTGTCAAATAAGTCTAATTGGTCTAATGGATCGAATAATAGTCCGGCGTCCCCGACAACTTCTGACAACGCTCCACCATTACTGGACACTACCGGCACTCCAGCGGCAAACGCCTCTAATATCGGCAAACCAAATCCTTCGGTGATACTGGGCTGCACATAAACTAGAGCATTGTGTAAAAGAGTATCTCTTTCACTATCATTAACATATCCCACCATAACAATATTATTCTTAATCACGGATTTATTTATTTCATCCAATACTTCCTGATAATCCCACCCCAACTTGCCAACTATCACTAGTTTGAGATTTGGGTTTTGAGGTTTGAGATTTGCAAACGCCTTTATAAGGCGTTGGAGATTTTTCCGGGGTTGCACCGTTCCGATAAAAAGTAAATACTGCTTGGATTTTAATCCATACTTTTTAAGTACCCCCCACTTTCGTCTCCCCCCTAATTTAGGGGGGAGATCAGAGAGAGAGGTACTAGATACACCTTCATACACCACCGAAATCTTGTTAGGATCCCCCCCCAACCTCTCCACAATCTGTCTTTTAGTAAACTCACTCACGGCTATTATTTTATTAGCACTCTTCACTGCATACTGCGTAGACAAAGGTAAATACCAGCTCTGAAGCCCATTTTTGTACTCCGGCAGAAATTCATATTCCAAGCCATGAATCGTCACCACAGTTTTTAATGGCTTGTCCAGACATCTGCGGAGCAGAGGAAGGGTATGGGCAGGAACCCATAACACATCCAGTTTATCAATCCATGTCCGCCAAGCCAGACCGAGTTGTGTCCATAAAAATTTCAAGGGTATAATTTGAAATTTGAAATTTGAAATTTGAAATTTATTTGAGATTTGAAGCTTGGGATTTGGGATTTCGTGCACATAAAGAATAAATTGGTGCACGCCGGCCTCCGGCAACTTCAGTAATCTGGTTATCACTTCATAGCTGTATCTTTCCGTCCCTGTGGGATCTTCTACAAATGCCCTGCTAGCGTCAATCCCAATTCTCATATCATTTAACCCCCAAATAAACATCTATCTTATCTCCTGTTACTCTCATTATTCCATTCTCCACATTAAATTCATCAATATTCCCGTCACTTTTGTGGATTGTCATTTTCTTTCGCAAAATAGTAATAAAATTAGCATGATGGGGCAATATATCAAATTTACCCGTATCGTTAAACGCTGTCACCGCCTTGGCTTTACCGTCAAACTTAATCCCCTGCCGGTCCCGGACCACAATGTCAATTAAGGCAGTCATGTGCTGCTCCAATATACAAAAACTTATCCTCCGGCACCTGATCATATTTGCCCCCTAAAATATCCGCTACATCGGCTACAGCCGTTTTCACCGGCACAAACTGCCCCTTACGCCCGGTCTGATCTTCAGCCACAAAGAAACTTTGGGTCATATAGTTTCTGATCTTACGCGCCCGCTTATACAACAATTGATTTTCCGGAGACAACTCCGCCTCACCTACCAGATTGACCATTCTTTCCAATCCTTCCGACTTCTTCAAAATCGCCTGCGCCGCCACCGCTGTCTGATAATGTTTCTCTCCCACAATATGAGTCGCCAGTGACGAAGAACCCGAAGTCAAAATATCAATCGCCGGCAGTCTGCCTTGCTGATAGACCGCCCGTGACAGGGTTACCACCGAATCCAAATAGGGAAATATCGATTGCACCCCGTGATCCAACAAATCATCCGAAGGAATATAGATGGCTTCAACGGCCGAAATGACGCCATTGCTTGTAGACGTTAGTCTTTCATGAAATCCTGCCATTTCCGAAGACAAGGTGGCCTGATATCCGTCTTCAGAGGGAATCGTATTCATAATCATTGATAGTTCATTGCCGGCTTGAGCAAACCGGAAAACGTTATCAATAAAAAACAATACATCTTTGTGCAACCGGTCGCGGAAATCCTCCGCAATCGCGACTCCCGCCAGAGCCGTGAGGTATCGAATTGCCGCATTTTCGCCCATTGTTCCAAATACCAACGCCACTTTGGCCAATATTCCCCGCTTTCCCAGCTCTTCATATAATTCCTGACCCTCACGCGTCCGTTCTCCCACTCCCGCAAATACCGAAACTTTATCTTTTGCCCCCACCACCACAATATTATGTAAGATTTCCGACAACAACAGCGTTTTGCCCACCCCGGCTCCGCCAAACAACCCCATCTTGCCGCCTTTAACCAGTGGACAAAATACATCCAGTATTTTAATCCCCGTTTCCCAAATTTCTTCCTGTGTCGATACTTCGCCATACGCAGGCGAGTCGGCAAAAATTGACTTTTGGTCTGTAAATTTAATTTCCGGTCCTCCATCCACCGTTTTCCCGAAGATATTTATCACCCTTCCTAACACTTGTTCCCCCACCGGTATCTGTATGGGCTCCCCCGTGGACACAACTTTCATTCCCCGCGGCAATTTTTCCGCTCCACTCAATATCAAACAATAAAATCTCTTCGGTCCCGACGAAGCATAAACGTACATTTGTGATTCTTTGGCCTCAAGAATCTCTCCCATATGAGGCGCCACTTCCAAAAACTCCACCTCCGCCACTTGTCCCCGGACCGAAACAATTTTTCCATTGGTCATATTTGTCATATTAGTCTTATTGGTCCCATAGGGACATCCCGGAAATCCGGGTCAGTTGTTTTTTATTATCCATCTTGTGCTTCAAATTGCGCAGATCAAATTTCATTTTTAGCATATTTTTATCAATTCCCTCAATCGCCCGGTCCAAACTTAACATCCTCGATGCAAATTTAGCCAATAGGGATTCATGCAAAGTTTGTTCAAAAATCGAAGCCAATATTTCACTCTCAAACACTCCCAAAACTTCCCGGAGAGATGGCTCAAATAAATACAAGTCTTTCTTTGGAATTTGGGATTTGGTCCGCCAGCTGGCGGATGGGATTTGGAGATCGTCCCCCGATACGTTGGCCACACTGGAAACCTGAGTCACAATATTTACAAACTTACCATAAAACACCAGTATTTTCTCAAACTGCAACAGATATCTCATTATCAGTCCTAAATTTTCCAGATCTACATTTTCATCCGGAAAATCAAAGTAGTTAAACAACACTTCCGGCAGTCTTTCCTGCATCATCCGTAATCCATATTTCCCCACCACTACCACATCCACTTTGTTTTCCCGCACAAACCTGACAAAATCCACAAATATCCTCTCTATAATATCTCCATACAAACCGGAATTGGCCGAAATAAACACCACCACCGTCCTGCCGTTTTGATTCAAAGTCGTCATGGTCAACACTCCCGAATCTTTCTGTTTTTGGTTAAACCGCACCTGGGAAAATATCTCCATTAATCCCCCCAAAAAATCCCGGGCCAACACCACCGATTTACGCACCTTTCCCATCCGGGTTGCCGCCACTTCCTCATATACTTCTGCAAATCCCCGCAACCCCAGCAATGCCTCTGACTCGGTTATGATAGCCTTCCGGGTATTCATAGCAACTTTTCGGATACGCTGGATAAATTATTAAATAACGCTTTGGTATCATCCGAATTTATTACCAGATTATTAATTTGCGTCCGGAATACCGTATCACAGGCATACTTACCACAAATTTTTTCTATCTTCATCTCATTTCCCATTCCCTGCCACACCATCCCCCACATTACGGCTTGGATATTTAGCGGTACAATTAAATTTTCCGGTTGATCAAAAAACTTTAGCAGTCTTTCACCCAGAGCGAGAACCTGCCTGGAATTGTCCGATAATTCGGCTCCAAACCTTACAAACGCCTGAGTTTTATCATAAGTAGCCAAAGCCTCAATTGTCATTTGTGAAATTTCTCTTACCAACTTATTTTGAGTCTGGTGTCCTACCCGGGTGACCGACACAAAAGGATTAATTGCCGGTCTGCGCCCTGCCGTAAACAAGTCGGAATCAAAATATACATGTCCGTCGGTCATCGACATCAGATTCGTCTGGATATAGCCGGTCAAATCCCCCTGTGTGGTCTCCACGACCGGCAAACAGGTAATCGCCGCCTGCATAAAATTTCCCGCTCTTTCTAAGAGTTTTGAGTGAGTATAAAAAATATTTCCCGGATACGAATCCCGGCCCGGAAAACGTCTGCCCAGAAGCGATATTTCCCTATAAAATTTAGCATGCGTTGACAAGTCATCCAAAATCACCACCACATCCCGCCCTTTATTCCGGAAATACTCGGCTATGGCCATCGCCGTATACGGAGTCAAATATATCTCTCCCGGACAATCTTGTGAACTACTACCCACCAAAACTATGTTTTTCATTACTTCCATTTTCTTAAAATACTCATGAATTCTCTTAATTTCCGCTTTCTTTTTACCAATTGTCGCATATACACACACGTTACCCGATTTTGACTGCGCCACCGCCGTTTTTACTGTCAACAAACTCTTGCCGGTCTTTCTATCTCCCAACACCAGCTCACGCTGTCCCCATCCAACCGGAATCAACAAATCCACCAGCATAATCCCCGTTTCCATTTGTTTACTAATCTTTTTTCTGGCATAAATAGGCAACGGTTCAGCATCAATCTGCCCCTGTTCCGATAAATCTTTTATTACCACTCCATCTTCCAAAGGTTTACCCACCGCGTCGATAGCTTGTCCCAACAGCCCCTCACTCACAGCGACAGATATTCCCGATCCGGTCCGGGCCACTCCCGTTCCCACCCAAGGTATAACTTCCGACAACATCAACACTTCAACCTCACCGGGTTTTAGTGAAATCACCATTCCCAACTGACCCGTTTCAAAAACCACCATTTCCGACAATTTTGCCCCCGGCAATCCCGAAACATACACCACCGCCCCCATCACGGATTCCACTTTTCCAATCTCCGAAGATTTTTCCAGATATTTCTTGTAATCAGCCATACTTTTTGGCCAAAACTTGATCCAGTTTCACCCTAGCACTCAAATCAACGTACTTACCTTCGTATGAAATGACCGCCCCCGCCACCACAGCCGGATCAATATTAATAGCTAACACTACTCTGGGATCAATATTTTTGCGCGCCCACTTCACCACCTCTTCCAAATAATCACGCGGCAAATCGCAGGCTACTTTTAGCTCCAATATCTTTATTTCTTTTAACTCTTTCATCAAACTTTCCAAAGTTTTGACCCGTAAATTCTCCGGAAGTGGAGATAATGTCCGGTATAAGTCGCTCCGCACTTCATTTTTTAGTACATAATCAAAACCACTCTCGCCCTTTTTAAATAGGCTCTCCACCAACAGTGACAATTCTCCACTCAAAGACACCACGTCCCATACTGTAACTACACTTCCTAATATTTCAGACAACATGTTGCTTTTTTGCGTTTTTCAGCGCTTCCATTATTAAATCCTGATGCACCGAAATTGGAATGGATTTACCCAACACTTCTTTGGTAATTTCCGCAATAGATTCGTTAACATCGTTTTCTATTTTCCGCATTTCGTTCATTTTATACTCTTGAATTTCCGCATTTACTTGGTCGTATGCTTCTTCCAGTTTTTTCGCCGCCGCTTTTTGAGCTCCAATCGTCTCCATTTCCAAAGCTTGAGCGAACTTCTTAATCTCCGTTTCTGTGCTACTCTTAACGGTCTTTGATATGTTTTGTAGCATCTCATCAAATTTCCGCAAATGATCTGCGGATATTTCATCAAGTTTTAATTTCATTATTTTTCTTTCTTTTTCCGCATCCAGTGTCGCCGCCGAGATAATCTCCAAAGCTTGCTCTTTGGCGTCGTTGTGCAATTTTTGCAACCGCCGGCCGGAGTCCGACGACATCTCCGACAATTTGGCATACACCCACCAAATTACCAGTAGCAACACAATTATCACTCCCAATCCCACCAAGTTAATAGTTTGCAGTGGCAGATATGTCATAAAATCAATATTAAGTAAGCCAAAACTAATCCTGCAATCATAATAGCAATTGTCAGGATAATATTAAAGACCACAGTCACTTGAATCGACGTTCCCGCCAGTGGATTTCTCCCCACCGCATCTACTCCACTCTTGGCTACCCGGCCAAAGAAGACAAATCCCAGCGTAAAAGCGATCAGTGTCACCAGTATGGCAGCTATATATCTCAGAGCTGATAGTGGCGTTAAATAGACAGCGGATAATCCTTGGCGCAATGACTCTATTAAATTGCCCCGGATCTGATCCGAAATCACCATCGGTTTTACACTCACCGTTACTAAAACTTTACCTTCACCTTCATCAGTAGCCGCCACTCCGACCACAAATCCCGTCCGGGTTGCCTTTTGACCTAAGCCCGGTTTATCCGAAGTGGTTATAAAGTCCCCTTTCTTGATGTTTGCCCCGTCTACGAGCTTTACATAGGCTCGGCCCGAAGTTAATACCGGCAGACCGTCAATAGTTTTATTTTCCAAAAAAATGGATGGGGTTTTAGAAATTACTCCGTAAATACTGGTGTCATACGGCTTATCACAGGGCACATTGCCCGTAGCGGTACTACAAATAATCATTCCGTCTTCCAAATTAGTTCCGTTTACTCCCGCGCTTACGGCCATTCCGGTAGACACGTCCTGCGCCTGCACCGGAGCCGCCACAAACCATGAACCCATAGTTATAAACAAAGCCGCCAGCAACATCACTTCTTTAATTTGATGATAAGGAATCAATGAAATCTTAGTATTTTTAAAATTAGCCTCCAGTCTTTCTCCCAAATGAATTACATACGCTCTTGCCGGTTTGTATCTGTCTAAAAATGATTTAAAAGAACGGGTGGTCTCAGGCTTATCCAGTCTCGTATATTTAACTTCCACCGGAACAATTTCCAAACCCTTGTCAACTACAAAATCCACCTCAGCGTTATCTTTGCTTCTCCAAAAATGAAGACTCGTTTGAAATCCCATTTTTTCTTTTAACTGTAAGAAGACAAAATTTTCAAACAAATGTCCTCTCAGAAACGTCTGTGTAGCCATACCAAATTGCCGTTGGGCGAAATTTTTCATTCCCAAATCTACAAAATAGATAATCGGACTTTTAGTGACCTCTTTGCGGACATTTCTGAAAAACGGCGTCACTCTTCTAATAATAAAGGTTTTTTCTAGGTACCAAATATAATCATTGACAGTTTTTGCCGCAATATCAAGCGTGGACGAAAGCTCAGCAATATTCACTAAACCACCAGATTGGGAAGCTAGAATCCGTACCAAATTGGTCAAACTTTCAGTCTTTTTGATATTTAAAAGAAATGCGATATCTTTTTCCAGATAACCCTGATAAATATCATTGATAACTTTTGTTTTTTCCTCTAAGGTTTGTGCTAGTACCACTTTGGGATACCCTCCAAAATTCAGGTACTCTTCCAATAGCTGATTAGCCCGCATTTTATCGATTGAAAGAAAGTCATTTAATCTATTTTCATAACGATATTCGGTCTTGAAATTAACAAATTCAATAAAGGAAAGCGTATAAAGTTCAAATAACCGCTTTCTCCCCACCAAAGACTCGTGAACCTTCTCCTTCAATTCCACACTGCCCGAACCGGAGACAATAAATTTATAAGGAAGATTTTGATCATACAAACCCTTCAAAAACACTCCGGCATCCTGTCTTTTTTGAACCTCATCAATAAATACATATCCCTTACCCAGGCCTATCGTTAGTTTAATCTGTTCCAAAAGTGATGCTTGAGATTCAAAAAAAGGTTTGTCCAAATCATTATCCAGACTGAGAAAAAGTGTTTTTTTATTTCTTTTTTTTAATTCATCCTCAAGCTCGCGTAGAAGAGTTGTTTTTCCTGCTTGTCTTGGCCCAATGATTAATGTTATTTCAGGCTCTTCTAGGTGAGCCGCGAGAGAAGAATACAGAGTTCTTTTAATCATAGGTTGATTATAACCAGGTTAATATAAAAGTCAACATGTATATATATCGGGTTAATCTGTAAGTGGACTTTTTCCTTCTTGACAGCATATTAAGTAACAACATATTATAAGAATACAAAACTTATACATTCGAAGCTAATGTCCAACTTTGTCCAAGTTTTAAACAAAATCCATGCCCATCCTGCCACAAAACTCTAACTTAACTATTCAGGAAGCCGCTGATTTTTTGGGAGTATCGGCCAAAACTCTACGCCGCTGGGAACAGCAGTCTCTGCTGACTCCCGCCAGAACCATCGGCAATCAACGCCGCTACACTCAGGAACAGCTTCTCTCTTTCCAAAAACCCCAAATTATCTCTCCTGCCCGCATTGCTACGCAAAGCGTTGCAGGCGGGCCTGCTCCTCTTTTTCCGCATCTATTGCCCATGCAAAAAACCATCCTTGCGGGAATTGCGTTGACTTTAGCTTTGGGTGGAGGGGCTGTTGGAGTTGCCCATATCACCCCCCTTCCCCCTCTTCCAGCGAAGCTATCGTATTTAAGAGGGGGTGGCCAGCAGGCCGGAGGTGATACGGTGAGAGGAACGGAAGGTGTGGGCTCCGTTCTCGCTTCCGAAACTTCAATTGCCGATTTTATTTTCAACGTCAACGTCGCTTCTAAATACGCCAAAGATGTAGAAATTTTAGGAAAACTCACCGCTCCCAACATTCTCTACGGTCTCAAAGCCGGCACCGGGGTTAAAATCACCGGTGACGCTCAAAACCCCACCATTTCCGCCTCAGGATCGGCATCTTTTGCCAGTGTAAAAACCGGTTCAACCACCCTCACCGCTACCACTTCCGCCGATTTATTGACCTTTACCGCCGGAACCGGAATTTCTTTGACTGCCGATGCCACTACCAACAAACTGACTGTCTCCGCCAATGGATCCGATCTCAATGTCTCCGGCTGGACCGACGGCGGCAGTATTGTTTCTTTAACTACCGCCGGAGATTTAGTCTCCATCGGCGCCGCCTCCGGTGCCGCCAAACTCAACATCAACACTGATGACAACGCCGATTTAATTACCGCATCTAAATCCGGTGATCTCAAATTCCGCTTGACTTCTGCGGGGATTATCGATACCGGCACCTGGCAAGCCACCCCTATCACCAGCGCCTACTTGGCCAATACTGCCGTTACAGCCGGATCTTACGGATCATCGGGAGCTACCGTTCCCACTTTTACCGTTGACGCCCAAGGCCGGTTAACCGCCGCTTCTTCTTACACCATCTCCGGCTTAACTACTTCCAATTTGTCGGCTACGGCGGGTATCTTAAATGCCCAACTGGCCAACTCGTCAGTCACAGTCACCGCCGGTACCGGACTTTCGGGCGGTGGAGCAGTATCACTGGGCAGTGCTGTCACTCTGTCACTGCCTACTGTCACAACCGCTCTGGGAGGAACCAATATCACTTCATATACCACCGGAGATTTGCTTTACGCTTCAGCGACGGATGTTTTAAGTAAACTCGGCATCGGTTCGGCCGATCAAGTCCTGGCCGTTTCCAACGGCCTCCCCGTCTGGACCAGTTCCGTCACCGGCCCCGGCTCGGGTGTCTTCGGCTACTGGCAAAGAGCCGCCGGCGCCATCGCCCCTTCATATCTGACCGACGATCTTTTGGTAGGCGGCGCTTCCACCGCTTCCGCCAAATTATCCATTATTTCCGGTTCCGGCAATCTGACCACCGCCGGCACTATCACTCTGCCCAACAGCAATACTTTAACCGGCCAATCCGGCAACGTTCAATTTTCCGGCGGTGTATCAGTTGGAGGCGGCACCACTTACTACGTCAATACTTCCGGCAACGCCAACTTCAACACCTTAAATGCCAGCACCACTTCTCTGGCCGGAACTACCGTCACCTCTTTCACCGATTCCGGCTCGGCTACCATCTCCGGAGCTCTGACTCTTTACGGTACTCCCACCATTGCCACCACCTCCAAACAAACCCTGACCATCGGTGACGCCAATACCGGCGATATTGCTTTTAGCCAGGCCATCAGAGCCACCCAGGGCGGAACAGGGCAATCGGCTTGGACTACCGGAGATATCCTGTATGCATCGGGAACAAATACATTAGCTAAATTAGGCATTGGTTCGACAAACCAAAGCTTAATTGTTTCTGCCGGAGTACCCACTTGGGGTACGGTCAGTAGTAGTAATTGGCAGAGAAATTCAGGAACAGTAGCGCCTCTAAATATTGGCGATGATCTGCTTATTGGAGGCATATCAACTGCAAGTGCAAAGTTTGCAGTTGTAAGCAGTACAGGAGTTGTAACTCTGCCCAACACCAATACTTTAACCGGTGTAGCCGGCTATTTGCAATTAGCTAATGGCATTTCGGTGGGCGGCGCCACCACTTACTACATCAACAATGTGGGTACCGCCAATCTCAACGGCTTAACCGCCGGCACTACGACTCTTGGCCAAGTAACCATGAGCCAACTAACCAATAACGGGTCAGCGTCAATATCAGGAGCGCTGACATTATTTACCACCCCCACCATTGCCACCACATCGAAACAAACTTTGACACTGGGTGACAGTAATACCGGCAACGTCGTGGTCACTAACAATATTTCCGCCGCCAATCTTTCCGGAACAAATACCGGCGACCAAACTATTACTTTAAGTGGCGATATCAGCGGCACCGGAACCGGCGCCATTACTACTACCATCGGAGCTCTCAAAGTCACCAACGCCATGTTGGCCGGCGGTATCACCGAAGCCAAAGGCGGCACCGGTCAATCCACTTACACGACCGGTGATATTTTGTACTCTTCCGCCACCAACACTCTGGCCAAACTCGGAATCGGCGGCGCCAATCAAGTCTTGTCCGTCGTTGCCGGAATTCCCGGCTGGGTAGCTTCCGGATCGGTGGGCACCAATTATTGGAACGTCTCCGCCGGAGCCTTGTTTCCCCTGTCATCTTCTGTTGATTTATTAATTGGCGGTCAGGCCACCTCCTCGGCTAAATTTCAAATTTTTGGTCCCACCGGTAATGCCACTTCTGCCGGAAACTTAACTTTTAACACCGCTGCCACTATCGCCACCACGGCCAAACAAACTCTGACCATCGGCGATGCCAATACCGGTGACATTGCTTTTTCTCAAGCTATCCGTCCCACTCAAGGCGGCACCGGACTTTCAACCGTGGGATCAAATAATCAAGTCTTAATTGTCAGCAATGGCGCTCCGGCTTGGGGCTCGGTCCCCGGTTCATCCTGTGTAGACTGTATCTTAAACGATCCCGGGGGTACACAAACTATCACTCCCACCGTCTCCACTGGTACCGGACTTCGTGTTGCCCAAGCTAGCGGCGGCACCGTCGATGTCTTTTCCGTCACCAACAACGGTTCGACCTCCAAATATTTCGCCATTCAATCTGATGGCAGCGCCACCATGTCCGGCAATCTGACTTTTGATTCCGCCGTCACTTTGGCCACCACCAAAAAACAGACCCTCACCATCGGCGATGCCAATACCGGAAATATCACTCTGGCCAATCCAGTCACCTCCACCACTTTCGCCGGCACGATTACCTTACCCGACACCAATACTTTGACCGGTGTTGCAAACTATCTCAGACTATCACAAGGTCTATCAGTCGGCGGCGCCGATACTTATTACATCAACAATCTGGGCAACGCCAATTTCAATCAATTAACTCTCCCCAATACCAATACTTTGACCGGCGTTTCCGGATACACCCAAGCCAGCGCCGGCATCTCTGTTGGTGGTGCCACCACGTATTACATCAACAATTTGGGAACTGCTAATTTGAATGGCTTAACCGCCGGAACTACTGTTTTGGGTGCGACTACTATGAACCAACTAACCAATAACGGGTCAGCGTCAATATCGGGAGCGCTGACCCTCTTTACCACTCCCACTATTGCCACCACCTCCAAACAAACCCTGACCATCGGTGATTCCAATACCGGCGATATTGCTTTTAGCCAAGCCATCAGAGCCACCCAGGGCGGAACAGGGCAATCTACCTGGATCACCGGTGATATTTTGTATTCTTCAGCCACCGATACTCTGGCCAAAAGAAGTATTGGCGGTACCGGTCAAGTTCTGACTGTTTCCGCCGGCCTTCCCGCTTGGGTTGATGCCACTACTCTCAGCAACACCTACTGGCAAAGAAATTCGGGCGCTGTTTCTCCTCTGAATATTGGCGACGATTTCCTCATTGGCGGCATTTCCACAGCATCGGCCAAACTATCTGTCATCTCTGGTTCAGGAAACCTAACTACCGCAGGAACTATTACCCTGCCCAACACCAATACTTTGACCGGTGTATCGGGCTATTTGCAATTGGCAAATGGCATTTCTGTCGGCGGCGGCACCACCTATTACATCAACACTTCCGGCGTGGCCAATCTGGCCGGCACTACCGTCTCCGCTCTCACCAATTCCGGAGCCACCACCCTAACCGGCGCTTTAACCGCCCAATCCACCGCCTCCGTCTCCGGAGGATTGGTCTTGTATGGCACCCCCACCATCAGTACCACCAATATGCAATCTTTGACTCTCGGCGATGCCAACACCGGCAATATTGTCACCAGTCACAATATCTCAGCTACCGGGACTTTAACTGGATTAACCGGTCTCACCGTGGCTTCCGGAATTGTATCTCTGCCAAATGGCCAAATTGACAACATTGAACTGGCCAATTCAGCCGTTACTATCACCGCCGGCACGGGTTTAACCGGCGGCGGAGCCGTATCTTTAGGATCCGCGGTAACTATCAGTACCGTCCAAGATATCGCCACTACTGCCTCCCCCACCTTTGCCGGTTTAACTGATACCGGTTCCGCCTCCGTCTCCGGTGCCTTAATCCTTTATGGCACCCCCACTATTGCTACCACTTCCATGAAATCCTTAACTCTCGGCGATGCAAATACCGGAAATATAATTATCAATTCGCCCATTACCACCGGTACTTGGAATGGATCGGTTCTGGGAGCCGCGTATGGAGGGACAGGTATCGCCAACAATGCCGCTTCTACTTTAACCATTTCCGGTAACTACGCCACCACTCTCACCGTTACGGGGATAACCGGAGTCACTCTGCCCACCACCGGAACATTATCTACTCTGGCCGGTGTCGAAACGTTATCCAACAAAACTCTGACCACCCCTGCCGTTACCACCAGTCTGACTACCGGATCGACCACTTTTGCCCTGCTCAATACTACCGCCACCACTGTCAACTTTGCCGGTGCGGCCACCGCTTTGAATATCGGAGCTGCCACCGGCACCACCACCATCAACAATGCCGCTTCCGTCTCAGGTGCCCTGACTCTCTACGGCACACCAACTATAGCCACTACTGCCAAACAATCCCTCACCATCGGTGACGCCAACACCGGCAACATCGTTATCAACGGCGGAGCTCTGACTTCCAACGTGGCCAACTCCAGTACCGCCATCGGTTTTGTCCTCAATACCACCGCCATGTCCACCCAAGGTTCAAAATTATTGTCTGTCCAAAGCTCCTCCACCGAAAAGTTTTATGTGGACAAAGACGGTAATCTCTACACCGCCGGTACTATTTTGAGCGGCAACGGCATGGGCATGCTCATGACCAACAAATCCGGCGGTTTAGTGGCCCAAAAAGCTCTGGTCATTATTGACGTTTCTAACGACTCCGCTTTTACCACTACCACTACTCCCTACGCCAAAACCGCTTTTGGCGTGGTCACCGGCGTGGGCTTGGGCGTCACCAACGATGCCAACGGCGATGGCAATTGCGACGCCAATGATATCTGTATGATTGCCGTGGGCGGCGAGGTCAACGTCACTCTCACCAATGCCGCCACTGCTACAAAAGGTGACTATATATATACTTCTGCTACAGCCGGATCGGGCGTGTCCTCATCGAAATTATTCGACGGCTTGATCGGAATAGTCAGTAACACCGCCACCGGCGCCTCCGGCTATGTCAAAATGATCTTCAAAGTCCAGCCCCAAGTCACCGCCGCGGCCTCAATCGATAAAAACTCCAAACACAACGAGTACTGGCTCTACGCCAACAGTTACGCCCCCGTCGCCGAAGGCACCGATGTCAACGCCAATCTGCTGGCCCGCGGCCTGATGTTTGACAACCTGTCTGATACGACCAAAACCGATAGCGCCAACACGACTGTTTCCATTCCAACCCAATTCTCTAACCCCTATACGCTATCCCCTAAACCCTCAGCCCCGTTTAGAGCGGGGCTGGTGGGCGGCCAAACCTATGCCACCTCCACCACCGACAACGCCGGCAATACGTATTTAGGCAGTAACACCGTCAACAAAACGTTTTATTACGACCGTACCGTAGGGGCGGGGTCCTCCCGCCCCGGTGATTCGAGTCCTGCCGTCCAAGTCGAGCTGGGCATTGATCCCAACTGGTACAATGGCGTCACCCTGGCAGTCGCCACATCATCCGCCCAGTTTAGCCAAAACACCACCATCGTCAAAAACCCTTCTCTCTCCACTTCTTACAACGGCTCTTTAGTCAAAGTGACGGGGACTTACACCAGCAACGCCAAAACAATTTACATCACTATTAAAAGTCCAACCACGTTTGATTGGACCGACTACAACGGTCAAGCCGCCACCGGCGTGACCATGACTCCGGGCACAGCCCAAGTCCTGGGTGGCACCGGTGTCTCCGTCACCTTCACCAACGTCAATTACAACACCGGAGATGTGTTTAAGATTGCTTCCTGGTTTGTGGAACCCGCCTCTACAACTAGAGGTAGTAAACAACAATTTCCGGAGCGCAGCACCATCATCGCCACCGCCAGCTCTGTCGATATCATCGACGCCGATACTCAGAAGTTGTGGATGAGGTTTAGTAAAGGGAGTTTTTATTATTTGTACACACTCACAACTCCCAGCTCTCTTACCGCTTTAAATGGCAATATTTACATTGGAGATAGTACTGGCGCCAGTGGTTACGGGTTAATAAAAGTAAGTCTTATCACCGATACACAAAATACTTACTTTTCTTCTGGTGGGACATATCAGCTAAATACAAACGTTGCCCAAAGGAACACTACTGGAGTCAATTCTATTGTTAGCCCAGTAACAGTAGTCAACCCAACCATTAACGACGTCTCCGCCGCCGTCATCCCCAACCAGCCCACCCAAAATATCACCGTGAGCGGGTGGGGGTATATTACAAGTGCAGCAGCGTCATATGTTAATGAAACGGTAAATTTCCCTTACAAATTTAACGGCACCCCAACAGTGACAGTTAGTGGCAATGGTTACAAGGCCACTACGGCTCCAACTTCTCTTGCAGACTGCACTAGTACAACTAATAGGTATTCAACCTGGGCTTCTAGTATCAATCAGTCCAATTTTACCGCAAATCATGGATTTACTGATGCGGCAGATGGAAATATAGGTACAGGATATTATTTCTGTTATTCCTGGACCGCCACCGGCCAAGTCAGCCCGAGACAGTATGTGGGAGCTGCAACAGATGCAGGAGTAACCGTCATCAACGAAACCGACGGAACAGCGTATTCTTATTCTGATGCCACTGACGATGACTATAATTCCGTTGCTTTAACTTCTTCGGGCAGAATGTATGGCCTTAACGAAACCAAGGCCCAATTGGAAAAATGGAGAGATATTGCTTCAAATACTGCAGCCGAAACCAATGGCACGCCGGATAAAGTTTGGGATGAAGCGTCTACACCGGCTCTAACTGCTACGGCGCCAACAATTAATACTAATCCAAGTCTTAGTGTGACAGAAAAAACTTCAACAATTAATTCTATAAATGACACTATTTACGTGGGGACAAATTTGGGAGCCTCGGTTATTCAGGATAATGAAAACTGGCCAACGGCAAATGATGGTTCCGAAGAAGCCTCCGGCTCCGTCAAATACTACACCAAAGACTACATCTCCGAAGAAATGGTGGGAGATATCAGGGGCATGTGGCCGCTGTCCGCCAATGGCGCCATCTCCATGTCCGACGCCTCCGTCAAAGCTGATACGCTCACCAATAACGGCACAGCTACTGCTGTTACCGGAGTTCGCGGCGCCGGCGTCTCTCTCAACGGCACCACCCAATATCTCTCCTGCACCGACGCGGCGTGTGGTGGGACGAGTAAGTTGGATCCGGGAACCAGTAGTTTCACTTTCGGATCTTGGTTTAAATCCAATGGCGTAGTTGCCACTCATTCTTTAATTCTTCATAAAGGTGGTGGTGGGGGTGGTACAGGGTGGTCTTTAGGAACAGACGATTCTGGCCTATTAAAAGCAAATATCAGAGATGTTGCGACCGCAGTTTCTTCATTAAGCCCAAGTAGGGTAGACGATAGTCTTTGGCATTTCGGTGTCGGTGTGATTAATAAATCTACTAACCTGTTGGACCTGTACCTTGACGGTAAACTTGTTACAAGTACCAGCATTTCCGCTGTTGGCTCAATTGACTCTACCTCTGACTTCGATATTGGCGCTTACACTAATGGTGGAGCAGCCCAGTGGTTTTTTAAAGGTACTGTTGACGAACCCTTTGTGACTGCCAACGCCCTCACGGCTGGTCAAATCAAACATATGTATGAAGTTGGATACAGAGCTTTGCAAAGTCATGCCACAACTCTTGGAGGCGGAGGGGCTGATCTTAATCAGCAGCTAGGATTTATTAGTACCGGTACCAACGTCGTTGGTGATGCTAAACCTGACTTAAATAATCAATTTATGTACGTGGGTACCAACTCCACCACTTTGGGAGCTGTTTCTAAGATTGATTTAAATTCTGATACCAATATCAAAACATATAACTCCTCGGCCAACGTCCCGGCCGGCGGAGCTTTACTAATTGACGAAGACGTCACGTCTCTGGCCGTGGGCTACAATCTGGAAGCGGTCGGCTCGGCGGCCTCCGGCGTCAAGACCATGGGGGTGGACAGTTATGCCACGGCCACCTCCGGCAACTTCATCGGCAAAACGGTGACCACGGCCGAATCTTTCACCCAAGCCTATTTATGGGCCCAATACACATTAGACTCATCAGACGCATCAAACACCGTCACCGTCTCCGCCAGTAATGACGGCGGCTCAAACTATTACACTTGTAATCTTACCAATACAGACACCAGCCAAACTCCCACCGAATACGAGTACTTCTGCCAGTTTAACGCCGCCGGAAGTTCTTTGAAAACCAAATTCGCCTTTGTCCGCGGCAGTACCAAGACTAATACTTATGTGACAAGGTATGGGATAGCGTGGATAGGAAGTGACGCCATAGGCGGCCAAGCCGGCGGCAACGGCCTCTATACCAACAATAATTCTGCCGTGGCTGATGGCAGTTCCATTACCGTCACTCATAATCAAAATACCAATGATGCAGTCACCAACGCTTGGTATTACGATCCCCAAGCGGCCAAGTGGCAAAGCGTTGATGCCGAGCTGGGAAAAAATCACTTAATTGCCGATACTAGCTTAAAAGGCTGGTGGAAATTTGAAGAGGCATCCGGTAATGCCGCCGATCAAACCAGCTCCGCTTATACTCTAACGGCCAGCGGCGCAATTACCTATTCGGCCACCGGCAAAGTTGATGGCGGCAAAGCCTTTACCCTCGATGGTTCCTCGGCCTACCTGACAGCCGCAGCAAAAGTGACCCCTACCGGAGCAAAATCTGTAGGTTTTTGGTTTAAAACCACTGCCACCGGCTCGCAGCTTATTTTTACTAACAATACTAATTCCACTGCCAACAGTGGTCTGGCCATTGGAACCAGTACCAGTACGGCCGGAAAAATCCGGGTTGTGGCTTCTAACGGCGTCTCAAATTATGCTTTGGAATCTAACGCCGATATCACCGACGGTAAATGGCACTATTTTATCCATACCTGGGACGGAACGACCACTGCCGGTGCGGCCAAGCTCTATGTTGACGGAATTTTGGACAACTCGGCAACCGCCGGAAGTACAACGGACAACACCCCGACAGATAATTTACGCATCGGATCTAATTCCGGAGCCACTCCGGGCTCTTATTTCAACGGGACTTTAGATGAGGCGTTTGTTTATAACCGGATTTTGTCCGGTGAAGAAGTCCGGGATTTTTATAACTACGGCGCCAGAAAATACAAGGTCGAACAGACCTCTACCAACGCCGTGGCTCTTTATAATTTCACTGGCCAAACTCAGAATCTTCGTCTCGATGTCATCACAGGGGGCCTTGGACGAAACAGTGGAACTGTTTCGCTCGCCCCCTCTGCCGCCGATATCAATGCCACCGCCAACACCAATTCCATTTGGATCAATAACACCGCTGCCGGTGGCAATTTATTAAAACTTCAAAACGCCGGCACCGATGTCCTGTCTCTGGCCACCGCCGGCACCATGACCTTGACCGGCAACTTCCTGCCCGGGACAGACAATACCTATTCTCTGGGGGCTTCCTCATCAGCTCGGTTTAAAGATCTGTTCCTGGGCCCGGCTTCGCTCCATCTCCAGTCCAAGTCCACGGACACCGGATATCCGGCCTTAGGATTGGATTACGCGCTGGGCATAAATACCGCCGGCAGCCTCGGAGTCAGTCTCAACGGCACGACAAATCCATTAATGACCATTACCCAAGGCGGCTCCGTCGGCATCGGGACGGTTTCACCTGAACTGGCAACGCACATTGTTGGTGCTCTTGGATTTCCGGCAACCACTGGTACCGCTCAGACCGGTGTCCTTCGCCTGCAAGGTACTGGAAGTAATGGCGTTCTGGACTTTAGTGTCAACGGTGGTTCTGGTGCATCATTGCAAGTTACAGCCCGAACTGATCTTACACAAAATTATGTATTGAGTCTCAATCCAAACGGTGGCAACGTTGGAATTGGAACGACGAATCCTACAAACGCTCTTGATGTAAATGGCGGTTTCCGTGTGTTAGGGGCAACTGGTGGAACGGCTGTGGGAGCGGGGGCAGAAATTTCTTACACCGGCGGTACTGCCTACTATCAGGCATACAATCGGGCTGGAAGTGCTTGGCTTCCTGTTGCAATGGATGGTCTCACGGTAAAACTAAGAAATAGTGGAGTGGATGCGGTAACTATAACCGGTGGCAACGTCGGCATCGGGACGACGGCGCCGGTTGCTTTGTTGTCTCTTGGTGCTGGAAATGCTCAACCATTGCCAACAAATACAAAACTCTGGGTAGCTGGTGCTGGTGGAGCTCAAGGTTCAACTATGCAGTCAAGGATTAGCTTGGGAGTAGATTCTAACCTTGATTATGGTGCATTTATCGGAGCAGTTAACATTGACGGAACTGGCGGCGGAATGGCACTTGCGTTAGGTGATAGGGGTGCTGGAGCGGACCATGTGGCAATGTATTTAAGGAACGGCAACGTCGGCATCGGGACGACGGCTCCTGCCACAAAACTCGCCGTTGCTGGGGCGATTAGTCTTCTCAGTGGAAATAGCCTTAATTTTAATAATACAGTTGATGATTATGCTGCTTCAATCTCTAATGCTGCGGGAACTGGTAGCTCGAAATTAGGATTTTTTACAGGAGCAACGGAAAGGTTAACGATTTTACACGCTGGCAACGTCGGCATCGGGTGTACGGATCCGGATCATCTTCTGGAACTGGGTGGTACCGGAACCGGTTGCAATACCGGCACTGGTTCATGGATTGCGGCCGGATCCACAGCCTTCACCGCCAATTCTTCCCAACAATGGAAAGAAAATATCGCCACTTTTAATGTCCCGGACATTTTAACCAGATTCCAAAATACCAAACCCCGGACTTTTGATTGGAAAGCCGAATACAACAATACCGCCGACCGTACCAACAATCTGGGCTTCATCGCCGAGGAATTTTATCCGGTTTTAGAGCGTGGTGATAACCAACATGTCAACGGTCAGGACATTATGATTGCCAACTGGCTGGCCACCCAAGCCCTGATCGACAAAGTCGCCAGTATGTCCGCCGAATTAGCAACTTTACAAATCCAAAATAATCCAGCCGCCTCCCTTTCGGCTGAACTCTGGCAATATGCTACCGAATCAGGCAAACTCATCACCGCCTTCCCGGTGCAAACTTCAGACCTCACCGTCACCGGCAAATTAACCGTCGGACTGATGTCTTTCGATGATCTGGAATCCAGCATTTCGTCTCTGACCGGCGTCATCACCATCAAAGGCGATCTGGCCGTGACCGGCAAAATCCGCGTCCTGGGAGACTCTATCGGCGAATCGGTGATTGCTTCAGGTTCCGCATTTTTAATAGTCAACACCACGGCCGTATCTAGTGCTTCGGCGGTATTCGTCACCCCCAACATCGTTCTGGATTCTCCCCTGTCAGTCACCCAATCCTCGCCCGGAGCCTCCTTCAAAGTGGAAATCCCCCGCTCCATAGACCGTGATATTCCGTTTAAGTGGTGGATTATAAACTAAATGGAAGGCTATAAATATCTTTCGTCATATATTTTGGCAACTGTCATTTGCGATTTGACAGTGAAGTTTTGCCAAAAATATATCGATCCCAGATCACGAACAACTGATCAGATGATCCAGGCAGCTAGATCTGGTAAACAGAATATTGCAGAAGGTTATTCAGTTCAGAGTCTGGAAAGTTATATAAAGCTTTTAGGTGTCGCCGAAGGATCGATGAGAGAATTAGCTATAGACTACGAAGATTATCTAAGACAACACCAACTACCGACTTGGACTAAGGATGATCCTAGAGTTAGGGTTTTTAGGGATTTTCGGGCGGTTTGGATAAATCCCAACATCCCAAACACTCCCAACCTCCCCAACAATCCCACCGAATCGGCAAATATGATACTGACTTTTTGCCAGATGGATACTTTTTTAATGGCTAGACAGCTAACGGCATTAAAAGAAAAATTCACTAAAGAAGGTGGTTTCCGCGAAAACCTCTTTAAAAAACGCGTAGAATACAAAAACCGCTAGCGTTTAATAATGCTCTTCTTATACAAATCCAAATTCTCAATCGCCACACCGGTACCGCGGACCACACACAACAGCGGATCCTCCGCCACATGACACGGTACTCCGGTCAACTCCGTCATAAACCGGTCAAAATTCCGTAGCGTCGACGTTCCTCCGCTCATAACTATGCCTTTATCAATAATATCGCTGGCCAACTCAGGCGGCGTCTCTTCCAATACCCCCTTGGCCGCGCTCACGATGGACAGCAACACCGGACGTATCGCTTCCGTAATCTCAGTGCTTGTGGTCACAATTGCCCGCGGCAATCCCGTGGCATTGTCCCGGCCTTTTATTTCCATAGTTTCGACAGGATCCAAAACCGTGGCCGATCCGATTTTAATTTTGGCATCTTCCGCCGTAGTTTCTCCAATCAGTAAATTATGTTTCTTGCGCATGTAGTTAATGACTGCTTCGTCAACTTTGTTGCCGGCCACCCGCACCGACTTGTGCACCACCACCCCGCCCAAACAAATCACCGCCGCCTCCGCCGACCCGCCCCCGATGTCCATAATCATGTTTCCGCTCGCCCCCGCAATTGGTAATCTCGCTCCAATCGCCGCCGCCAGCGGTTCATCAATCAAATACGCCGATTTGGCTCCCGCCGACAGCGTGGCGTCTAAAACCGCCCGTCTTTCCACTTGAGTCACCCCCGCCGGCACACAAATCATCACTTCCGGTTTAAATAAAAAAAACCGCCCGCACACTTTTTGAATAAAATACTTCAGCATTGCCTCGGTCACCCGGTAATCGGCAATCACTCCATCCCGCATCGGCCGCGACGCCGTAATATTTCCCGGAGTCCGGCCCAACATCTCTTTGGCTTCCAAGCCCACCGCCACCACCCGCCGGTCTTCTGTCCCAATCGCCACCACCGTCGGCTCATTCAACACCAACCCCTGCCCCGCCACCCACACCAAACTGTTGGCGGTGCCGAGATCAATACCAATACGCTTGTTGAGCATAATTTTAAATTTTAAGTTTTAAATTTTAAATGAATTTTTTGAAATTTAATAATTTTGATTTGATTTAAAATTGTTAATTTGAAATTAAAAATTGTAGAATGGGGTATGCGCTCCCGCATTCTACTATTCTTAGCCGGCCTAGTGCTAGTACCCAGTGTGACCTATTTTGTTATCTTGTTTGCCAGAGGCTTCCGCCTGGACTTCCGCCAAAAAGAAATTCACTCCACCGGTATTCTGGCCACTTCTTCCCTACCCGAAAATGCCCAAGTCTATGTCAATGGCGTTCTCAAAACTGCCACCAACAGCAATTTTAATCTTGAACCCGGCATTTATACGGTGGAAATCAAAAAAGACAGTTTCCAGCCTTGGAAAAAAACCTTAAACGTCATCGCCGAAGAAGTCACCCGGGCTTCCGCCACCTTATTTCCCATTATTCCTTCGCTCAAATCCATTACCAGCGCCGGCGCCTCTATCCCCATAATTTCCCCCGACGGCACCAAAGTTGCCTTCACCTCCGGAAATAAATCTTTCTTACTGGATCTATCTGAATCACCTCTGGGGCTGATTAACCGTCAAGTCCAGGAAATCGCCACCATTTCCGCCGCTTGGACAATTCCCCCCAAAATCGACCTCCTGCCTATTCTTCCTCAAACCTTGCAAAACATTCTGGCCACTTCCGCCGCCAATTTAGTCTGGTCGCCCCGGGAAAACAAACTTTTATACACCGCCACGGCTTCGGCCATTATTCCTGATGAATTAATCAGACCTTTGCCGGGCTCAAATTCCAGCCCGCAATCCCGGGCTCTCAAACCGGGAGGAATTTATGTCTATGATGTTGAAGAAGACAAGAATTTTGAAATTACTATCAAAAATTGCGCATGGTTTTCCGATTCTTATCATCTATTTTGCACCATCCCCGGCAAAATCACGATTCTGGAATACGACAACTCCAATCCCACCATCGTTTATCAGGGTCCCATGGAAAAAGACTTCGCCTATCCTTATCCTTCCGGCAAACAGATCCTCATCCTTACCAATCTCAATCCCGCCATCAAGGGCAGTGTCCCCAATCTTTATGCCGTCAGTTTACGTTAGTCGGGGTGAAGGGAATTGGACCCTTTGCCTCTCGGTCCCGAACCGAGCGTTCTACCGATGAACTACACCCCGGAGTGCTCCCAGCAGGAATTGAACCTACATCTTACCCTTAGGACGGGTCTACTCTATCCGTTGAGCTATGGGAGCGAATATTTATCTATTATACCTTGTAGGGGCGCGGTCTTCGCGCCCACAAAACCATAACGG
>ORJL010212687.1_pt1 | contig 29128 bp, 26 predicted proteins | sample 1779941 | NCBI WGS metagenome assembly ORJL01 (sample SAMEA104232317, study PRJEB22302) | groundwater metagenome | biome: forest; feature: aquifer; material: groundwater | place: USA | collected 2011-08-07 | depth 5.8 m
CATGAGGTTAGAGAACAGGGTGTAGATTTAAATCAATTAGAATTAGAACAATCGTATGGTCATGGTTCGTTTAATTTGTTTAAAGAGAAAGATTTTCATTTGAAAGTATTTGGAGGAGCTCATTTAGAAATAGATCAAGATGAATTACACTTCAAAGATAAGAATAAACGAATAGTTTTATACGGGAAAAGTAAAGCACTGGGCAGCTGGGATAGAGCAGATCCTGGCAGTGATTTTACCGAAGAGGAAAATAAAAAGATTAGAGGCGCTCCTTTTGGTTTAGGGACTCATGCTGTTGCGTCAGTTCTTCTTGAACGATACTTAGTTAGCCACAATCTCAATGATTGGAAAGTAGAAATTGCGGGAATATAATATTTCTCACCGCAAAGCTTTTAAATGTTTGAATAATTAGAACAATTGTTTGAATAATTAAAACAAAGCTAAACAATCACAAACCCTAAAAATGAAATCATTAATGAAACTGCCTTACTACCATATCCTGAAACTATTCTATGATCAGGTTAATGCCCCTCTTCATTTAAGAGAAATCTCTCGTAGAATAAAACTAAATGAAAGCAGCGCAACCCGACATTTAAATGCTCTTGCCAAAAACAAAATCTTAATCACTAAAAAAGAAGCTAATTTAAAGCTCTTCTCTATCTATAAACCAGCAATAAGTTCCATTTACCCCTTATTTGATGAAGAGCGATTAAGTTCACTACCTCTATTACGGAGAAATGCTATCTTATATTACTTAAAGCAATTAGAACAAAAACCAGTAATTCTTTTAATTTTTGGCTCTACGGCTAAAGGCACTGCTCAAGAAGATTCTGATTTGGATTTGTTGGAAGTAGTCTATGCTAAAAAAGACCGTAAGAAAGCAAAAGAATATGTTCTAGCTCAAACCGGGGTTAGGGTCCAGAGTTTTCAGATAACTGAAAAAGAATTTCAAAATGAATTAAAACTTAAAAAAGATCAATTAGTACAGTCAGCGATAAATACCGGTTTCCCCGTATTTAATTGTAAATATTATTATGAGATGATTAACAATGAATGAACTTGACTTTAAGAAAATGCTGGAAGATAACAAGCTTCTGCAATTCCAAATAGATTTCTATCTGAAAAACAAGGTGATCTCTGCTCAGAATCCGGTGGAAAGCGAGATTAAAGGGCATATTGAAAAAGCCGAGCATAATCTTAATTTCGTTAAAGATAGCAGCGGGAAGTATTCAGATTGGGCCATAGTCGGGTGCTATTACGCTGCCTATCATATCGCCTTAGCTTTGATCTTAAGTAAAGGGTATTCTTCTAAGAGCCATGATGCTACTTTATGTTTATTAATTAAGTATTATTATAGGAGAGAACTAAGCAAAGAGGACTTAGAGCTGCTTAATCTAATTTATTTAGATAATCAAGATATTTTGTTTTATGTAGAATCAAAATTAGAGCGGGAGAAAGCTTCTTATTCCTCACAAATAGCCTTTGATAAGAAAAAGGTCAGCGATTTGCAACTGAAGACAATTCTATTTGTGAATAGATGTAAAGAGATTTTGAAAGATCAGTAAGTTAATTTTTTAAACAGCTACACATTTAATTTACTCATGTCCTTAATCCAAGAACATTCCGGCAAAATCAAAATAGAACTGCCCTGCGGGGATGTGCATACGAGAATGGAAGTATTCTATAATCCAGTAATGGCTTCCAATAGAAATATCTCTATTTTATTGTTGAATACTATCTCAAATAGGGAGATGAATATTGCTGATCATCTAGCTGGTTCAGGCATCCGCAGCCTGCGTTTCCTGAAAGAGCTGAAGAAAGGAAAAATCAAGCACTTGTTTGTAAATGATTTTAAAGATAATTTTATCTATACTTTCCAGGATAACTTAAAATTAAATAAATTAAAATTAGATAAAAGTAAAATTTCTCTTTCTCAAAAAGATGCGAATTTATTTATGCAAGAACAGATCGGTTTTGATTATATTGAGGTTGATCCGTTCGGCAGCCCAAATCCATTTTTAGCTTCAGCAGTAGCGAGAATCTCTCGGGAAGGAATAATCGCAATTACGGCTACAGATACTGCAGCTTTAACCGGAACTTATCCTAAAGTTACTCGACGTAAATATTGGGCAGAACCGTTGAAGAACTATCTCATGCACGAAATAGGATTGCGGATTCTGATCCTTAAAATTCAATTGCAAGGAATTCAATTTGATAAGGCTTTAGTTCCTATTTTGTCTTATAGCAAAGATCATTATTATCGAATCTATTTCCGCAACGATAAAGGTAAAGAGAAATGTGATGAATTGATTAAAGAACAGCAATATTTCTTATTCTGCAATCAATGTTTGAATTATAAGAGTTCTCGATATAATCGAGAAAAATGCAGTTGCGGAGCAGAGTTTGTTTTTGCTGGGCCGTTATGGATTGGGAAACTCTTTGACTCAGAGTTGTTGAAGAAAATGCTCAAAGAAAATACTTTTCCTGAAGAAGAAAAATTCTTAGAATTATTGAATGAAGAATCTAAAATCGATGTTTTGGGTTTTATAAATTTGCATGAAATTGCCAGGAAGCTGAAAAAAAATCCTCCTAAGATGGAATTAGCGTTGAAGAAGTGGAAAGGGGTTAGAACACATTTTTCAATGACAGGGATTAAGAGCAGGGAAAAACAACTCTCAGTTTACAACTCAAACTAAATTACCGATTCTGTTTCTTCGAAAAAGATCATGTCTTCTAAATCTTTGACAAAAACATGGATTTTGAACTTACCTTCATCAATGATATTCTGAAGGCGGTTAAAAGCAGCCTCTACGGCAGCAGCCCTAGCTTTTTCATCATAAGCATTAGCATAAGTTTCTATGTCAACTTTATTTTCTGCTTTTTTTCTCTGGACAACATTAGTGAGATTGTAAACTATCGCTGAACTGCCCCCAGGAGGAAAACACATTAAATAATTTCCTATCGGTTTCCAAATTGGAATAAGAGCAACAGAAACACAGTCAGCATTATTCTCTAAAACAATATGGGTAGGATTATGAACCATAGGATTTACTCCTACTGAAGACACACCATGGTAAATCAGTTTATCTGGGGAAATCGGAGCGATGGCGTAATCTCGCATGATTAGTACACTTTTAGTTATCTCTTCTTCCACTAATTTCCCAATGTCCTCAGGGGGAGGAGGAATTATTAGAGGATCATTCGGTCCCTGAATCGGGGGCAGAGGCCTATTAGAATAATCCGGTTCAACTCTTTGGTATCGAATATGAGGTTCGGTAGGAACAGATATTATGTAGAATCCAAATTTATCGTGCTCTATGGTCCATCCAGTTGGCAATTCTTGGTTCATTTTTCTACTTCGAAGAAGTGCTTAGTTTTAAATCTTATGGAAAAATTTAAAGTATAGTAACTGTGAGATATTTCCGAACTGTTATTCACAGTTACTAATCAGCAAATGTGTGGGTAAAAGTGTGAATATATAACACATTTGCTATAAGTGAGGACACATTTTTCAAATACGGGAATAAAGACCAAGAAGAAAGTTGAAGAAATAAAAAAGATGTTCTTATCCTAGCGCTAGATCCATTCCAGCTACTTCTGAAGATTGTACACCCTCAATCTGGCCCATCTTAGTGGCAATGGCATCGAAATCGTTACCTTCTACTGTATACATGGCTAGAACTAAGACTGCTTTCAGTCCAAAAGCGATAGGGTCTTCTTTAACCTGCATCTCACCGATTGCTCCGGCCTCTTTGGCAATAGCTCTGGCTTTTTCTTTGATAGGAGCGAGATTAACATCTGGAGACTCGGGCATGAGTTTAAAAGTAATTATAGCCTTAGCCATTTTTAGTTTGGTCCTTCAAATCCACAAGAGGGGCATTTATACTTAACGGCATTGCTTCGGCAGTTTCCACAGCGAACCAACTCGAATTTGCTGCAGTTAGGGCACTTAAAACTAGTATAAAATTTGTCGTTGACTATTTTCTTTTTACAGGATAAACAGGCTTTTTCTTCCATAGTTGATTTATAGAGAAATTGCTTAATTTTCGAACATTATAATGCAATTTCTAATATTGTTAACGTTCGATAATTTCTCACGTTAACTATATTTTGGGGGTTTTATTTATAAATCTTTTCAGTTGATTAGTTAATTTCTTCAACTTTAATCTGATGGCCCTCTACCTTGAACCCGACCTTAAGAAATTTTTCTACTACATAAATATTGGTTAAAGTATGATTAGTGATGGTGCTAGCTTTCAATTCGGAGCCAGGAAGCAAGGCCATAAACTGGATGAGCTGGTCTGCTAGATGCTTATCTACGGCAGTTCCAGAATTAATCTCTTTCTTTAGCTCTTGAGCAGCTTCTTTTCCAATCTGTTCAGAACTTTTGTTTTTATCCACTAAAGCGTCTGCTCCTAAGATAAGGGGATTATCAAAATCAACCTTACCTTTATGGCTGAAGATGGCCCAAAGTACGATTTCTCCTCCGGTGCTCAGAGTTTGAGAATATTCTGTACGGATAGTAAGGGGAGCATTTAATTCTTTAAGGCTGTTCTCGGCAGATTTCTTAATTCTTTCGGCGACCTCTTTTTCGGCTAGTTCTTGGGAAACATTGACAATTCCGCGAATCTGTTCTAGCTGACCCTGTTCGATTAGTTTAATTTTAGCAGTACGGAAATTTAAGTCTTCTATAAGTTGATTGAAATTTTCGTATTCTCCTAACTTAAATTTAGGGTTGATGGAGAAAAGGATTTCTCCCCCGCCTTGAGGATAATATCCTCTACGAATGATCTTTAACTCAATTTTTTCTACAAACCGTTGAAGTTGGGGAAGCAGTATGTTTTGGAGGTAATCTACGGGAGCTTGGCCTAGGCCACAGGTTCCTCCTTTAATCTTTAAAGTAATTTTACTGGGAGCGAATAAGCAGGGCAGGATTAAAGCCTGCAAAAGAAGAGTAATACTTCCGGCAGTGCCAATGTCAATTTCGTAAATTCCTCTCTTAACTTTTCCTGGACGAAAATAAAGTTCGGTAGAACCAAGCTCTATCTGGTTAGTTTCTGCGGCGCAAATTTGTTTCAGAGCGTTAATTGCCTGCAGATGCTGAGCTTTTAATCCTCCTTTTTCTCTTCCTGCCCGGATATTGGTTATTTTGAATTCTTTTCCAGTCAAGGCGGAAAGGGCCAGGGCTACTCTAACTAAAGCTCCACCGCCTTCTAAATGGGAACCGTCTAATTCTATCATAAAGTTAGTCTCGGGCACTAAATTTATAAACTTTCTTTTCCTATTGTTTGATAATGAACAGAAAACATAAAGCAATTAAACGTTTATATCGCTGCAGACATGAACCTTTGGTGGGAGGAGTCTGTGCTGGAATTGCTGAATACACCCATAGTGATCCAACTATGGTGCGTTTGATCTGGGTAATTTTGACTTTATTTTCGATGGGAATGGGACTGATTGCTTATTTGATAGCTTGGATTGTTATTCCGGAAGAGCCGAAACTATAAAAACATTAATAAAACCGTGCGCTTTTTCGCTTTCTGATGGGGACGTAGTATAAAGGAAGTTTAATTCCGTACAGCTTGGTAGAATTGGGGCCTCCAGTGATTGGAGAGTTGAGCTGAAAAGCGATGATAATAACTTTCCCCGAAGTCAGCCTTAGATCCGCGTTCAAATCGCGGCGTCCCCACTTTTTATCTCTAACGACAACTATATAAATGAATATTCTCTTTCTATTGATTATGTTCAAAAAGAAAGGTGATAAAGAAGATCTAGGTTTCTTTGGCAGGAATAAATTAGCCATGGCCATTGCTACTTTAATGGGCACGATTATCGGAGCAGGAATTCTGGGAATTCCGTATGTGGTGGCTAAAACTGGTTTTGTTTATGGACTAATAATTATGGTGATTCTAGGAGCAGCTTTTTTGTTTCTAAACCTATTTATGGGAGAGGTAGTCTTAAGAACAAAAAAACAGCACCAATTTCCTGGCTATGCGGAAAAGTATCTGGGCAAATGGGGCAAGCGCATAACTACGGTTTCTATGCTGATTGGATTATATGGGGCTTTAATTGCTTATTTGATTGGAGAGGGGGCAACTTTATACGCGCTGTTTGGTTTTGGTTCTCCTCTACTTTTTACCATTATTTTTTTCTTGATTACTTCTTCAATTATTTATCTAGGAATGAGAGCTACAGGTAAAGTTGAACTTATTTTGGTGATACTTCTATTTTTAGTGGTTAGTTTAATCGGAATTTTTTCGTTTAAGAACATCAATTGGTCTTATCTGGCTCATTTTAATCTCGCCAATATTTTTATACCCTATGGGGTGATTGTCTTCGCTTATGTTGGTCTGCCTTCTATCCCAGAATTACAGGAAGTGTTAGGCAATGAAAGAAAGAAAATGAAAAAAGCGATAATCATCGGCTCAACTATCCCTATAATTTTGTATGTGCTTTTCACTTTAGTTATTATTGGTCTAGTAGGATTAGACAATTTTGAGTTATTGAAACCAAACGAGAAGATTGCTACTATTGCCCTGAGCATTTATTCTCACCAGCTCTTAGGAATATTTGCTAATCTGCTGGCGATGTTATCTATGTTTACTTCTTTTTTAACTATTGGAATTGCTTTGAAAGAAGTTTTTGAATATGATTATGGTTTTTCTAGGAATTTGTCATTGTTCTTGACCTTATCTGTACCATTAGTAGTAGCTTTGTTTAACTTTACTTCATTTATTACGGTTTTAGGTATTACCGGAATCATTGCGGGAGGATTAGATGGAATTTTAATTATCTTAATGTATTGGAAAGCGAAATTGCTGGGAGACAGAAATCCGGAATACTCAATGGGAAAACATTATTTTCTCGGAACTCTATTGATGGTCATGTTTGGGCTGGGAATTTTGTATTATTTTGTTTTTTGAAATAAAATAATTGGTGCCAAAAAAATAATCTTTAAGTTTAATTTCCCAAAATTTTATAAATGGTTCTTACTTTGAGGTAGTATTATATCATCATATTAGGTTTAACTATGGTTTCGAATGGAAATGGAAGAGGAAAAGTAATTGATACTTTAATTCATAATCTTACTGAAGGTAGAGCTTCTCGAGAGTTTGATCCCAGCCGGATTGAACAAGGATTAAGAGATTTAAAGATTGAATTAAGAGAAGATAAGGGATGTTATTGGGGTTATCTAAGAGCAGATGATGGGGAGGAACGCTGGGTTTCTTGGGGAGAAATTGAGGATAATTTAAGAATGTTTTTTGGCTTATATCCTGAACCTATAATTAGTGGTGAAGCAGAAGTTGTAGTTCCAAGAACTAAAGTTGTTGTTTCAGAAACTAATGAAGGGGGTATTGAAGGAAGAGTAGCAGTGCCGATGGATGTAGATACAGATTTGCCTGCAATAGGAGATGCAACTCCTTTACTGCTAAGGCATAGATCAGAGCCTAAACCTGCAGATGAACTTCCACTAGATACGTTTATTGATAAAAAAGAAAAAGTGTTAGAAGAGAAAATAAATCGGTACTCAATATTATTAAAAATTTTAGGGGTGGGAGTAGCAGCAGCAGTAGCGATGGGATTAGGGGCAGTGGCAGGTTATTTTGTTCGAGATTTCTATGCTAGAAATGCACCAAAACCAGAAATTGTTTGTCCTGCTGCTGAAGCGAAAGACTGCCCGGAAGCAGATAAGCTTACGGAAAAAAATAAAACTTTAGCTGATAAACTGGATAAAATTCAAACTAAAGTTAAACAGAGCGATGCGAACAATAAATATTTAGCAGAGAGAAAAATTAACGCAGAAAATGATTATGTTGAGTGTATGTTCAGTTCAGCTGACCAAAGATTAGCGTTCGCAGAAAGTAATTCTGTTCTGGAACAATGTAATTCTGCTTCTAAACAAGGCAGAGAAGATTATGCCAGATTAGAGAGACGTTTAGAAGAATCTTCCAGAGAAAGCAAAGCTAAGACTGATTTCTTAGTTAATCAATCTTCATCTTGGTACAGCGGTTTCTCTGCAGCAGTAACTCTTTGGCTGGATGCAGAGGAGCGTTATGTTAATTCTTTAGAAGCAGAAAAGATTTGTGAAATATCCTGGGAAAGCGAGAGGCAAGAACATCAGAACCATTCTAGAGAATGGAGTTATCTCTACGATGAAAAAGAAAAAGCCGATCAAGTAATTTCTGCAAGAGAAGCGGAATTAAAAGAATATGCCTACGAAAGAAGTTCTTTTATTAATAGTTGGGATAATGAACAAAGTGTTGCTTTAACTTATGTAGATAATGGTTTAATTGCTTTAGCAGAGAGGGATGAGACGGTTTTGGAATTAGGAGATCATTTAGCGGAAGCTCAGGCAGTTTTTGATCAAACGGAAGCTTGCGAACTTAGAGAGAAAGAGAAAGAGGAGCAGCTTAGTATCTGCGTTGAGGAGAAAGAAGGATGGGTAAAGAAATATGTTGGCTCTCAAGCAGAAATTTCAGGGTTAGAACAGAAATTAATTCTCGCTAAAGAAAGCTTAGAGAATAAAGTTGGGGATTATTCTGCTTTAGAATCTTCTTCTAAACAAGAGGTAGATAGAAAGCAAGAAGAGTTAGCACAATTGCAGGAACAGTTGGCTCGAGTGCAAGGACAATTACAGATTGCAGAGGAGAACACTTACGGTCAGAAAGAGGACAGAAGCGGATCAGATTTAGTTGAGTGCAGGAGAGAACAAGAACTAATTCAGAAAGAATCTTCCAGAATAAGCGGATTATTAGAAGAGAAAACCAGCGAGTATAAATCTTTAGTTGATAGTTTTGATGGGGAGAGGAAGGAAGTCCAGAAACAATTAGCGCAGGTTGAGGAACAGCTAGGAGAAGAGAAAAAGAAAAGTCAGGGATATTTAGTGGTGAAAGATCGGACTGCGCAGGAATATAATCGCTGTGCAGACGAAAGGGACGATTACAGAGCGAAAACTGAGAATTTAGATTCAAGATTAGAAACCTGTTTAGATGAGCGTGAGCAGGCTCTGGCAGCGCAAATCAAAACGCAAAATTTTTTGGATGCCTGTACTGCCAGCGTTGACGAGAATAGGGGAGGGTATAGTGCTGAGGTAGAGACAAGCAGCACTCTTCCAAAACTAGATAAAACTAGTTATCCACCAACAGCTCCTAAAATCACTATTCTAACTAGACTTAGAGAGATAGACACTGATTTGAGAGGAAGAAGACCTATAGAAAAATATCTCCCTCAAGCCGTTAAGTCTGATGTTCCTTTACGAGATGCTCAGAGTTATTATGGGCAATTGCTGGCTGATCCTACCCGAGCAGGAGAGATTGCCTTAGCTTATGTAGAGGAACATGGCGGTTCGGTTACTGTCTGTGGAAAAAGTAATAGAGATAAAGCAGTGTCATTATACGAGCAGATTGCTCCGGAAGGAAGAGATGATGTTTATACTTTAGAATTTTTTGTTAAAGGTACAAATGAATTCTACCAGGTGATGGATGCAAAAACCCCTTATTGTGTGCCTCTAACCGTGATTGAAGAATGATTGCTTTCCAAGCTCTATTTTCCAAAAAGTTTAAATATAGGGTGCTACTTTGAAGTAGTATTCTAGAGGTGTTTAGGTGCATGGAGACTATTTATACTAAAATATGGCAAAACCTACACCACGACAAGTTTGGAAGAATTTTACTCAGGACTGTTCTCGAATTGGTTTCACTATTTTAGAAGCAAGGGATTTAGAGACTTTAGTCCTGACTTCTCTTACTACTGAAGTTCGTATGGCCGGAGTTAATCTTCCTCCTCCAACTCCAATCGAAGTCAGGCATCGAAAAGAAAGATTTGCAGATGCAATCCAATATTTAGAGGAAAATCCTTCTCGACTGGTTTCAAAGGATAGTTCAGTGATTGCAGTTTTAGGAGAGATAATGGTTTTGGAGAGGAAATATGGGATTGGTAAAGATTATTGTACTACGGTTGCGGCTTCTTTTTTGGAAGCATTACCATATTTGTTATCTGAGAAAGAATTTGGTGGAGCGGATCAGGGCATAGAACAAATCCCAGTTTATTCTTTAGATTTAATCTTAAGAGCAGCGCAGACAGAAATTAGTGAATTCAATAAACGTTTCCAATCGTGCCAAAATTTTCCTGGCGACCAGATAGCGGATGAAGTGGAAAAAGTAGCTGGGAAATTAGTTCGATCTTTCGGTTTAGAACGAAATCCATCCAGTGATAAACCATCAGAAGCGGTTGGTCTAACTGGGAATTTTTACAGACCAACTTTATTTGAAGCTAAATTAGGAGAACGTCAGAAACAGTATGAACAAAGAAGAAGCGGAAGATTAAGAACTGAACTTCTTTCTATGGCCTTAGCATTTTTAGTGGGGGGGAGTGTTTATTCTTATATGAGAGGTTATTCAGGCCTAGATTTAGGCGATATGGTTGCAGATGCAGTTTATGGGCCTTTACCTGAGAGTAATATTACTGGAGGAGAAGCAGCAAAAGCAGATGCTCCTAAAAAAGGAAAAAGATTAGGTTATGTTGCTCCTGCCGCTGAAAGCGGAGCAGCTAGTTCGCCTGCTCAGGATTGTCCTCGTAATTTACAGAGAGAGTATTTTGAAAGATTTAATCAAGCATTAACGAATAGACCAACCGTTGATGATGCAAAGTCAAGTAAATATATCTTCTCTTTACAAACAATTATTGATGATTTCCGTAAAGGATTAAGTTCTGATTTGGTAATTAAAGATGGAACAGCAGTAGCAACTTTAATGCTGGGATCCCAAGAGAATTATATTTCCGCAGAAGATCAAAAAGCGTATGAAAGAATCAGAAAAGTATTATCCGCTTTTGTTGGAGACAGGAATTTACATCTTTACTCTGAGGGTAGAGCTCAAGATCCAGGTACTTTAATCTTACAGCCAGCATTAAACCCATCAAATCCCGGAGGAAAATAAAATGTCATATTCAAGAATTACTGGATTAGCACTGCTTGTATCTCTATTAGGAGCAGCAGAAGGAGAAGCTAAAGAAAAGAAAGATCCAAGCAGAGTTGATCTTAAACCCCAATTTATGAATCTTCCCCGTACTGAACAAGTGGATTTATGTACCGAGATTCGCGATGTACAAAAAAGGAAAGGCAAAATTTTCGGAACTAATCCTCAATGCGATGAGAAATATAAAACTGATACTACTTATGCTTTATGTTTGGATGGAGAGGATATTCAAGGATTGCGAGATAGTGGATTAACTGTTACTGAACATCCTTGGACTGAATATGCTGCTAATCCAGCAGAAGCGTGTTCTGGTAGAAAAGTATGTACTGAAGTAACTGCGCCTGCAGCCAAGGAAGCTCAGCCGAGTTATCAATGCCAAGACGGAAGTTGGAGAGAACATAAAGCAGCCTGTCCAGCTGTGGAAAGCTTAGAGCAAGGAGAACCAGTATTAACTTATGTCTGCCCGGATGATACTCCAGATAATTCTGACGATAATGTGCTTGTTGATGATTCCAGTAAATGCCCTGAAGTTAAAGCATCAGAACCAAAAATCAAATATCGCTGTGAAGACGGAACTTTAGTAGATGTTTCTTATGATTGTCCTCATCCGCATGCAGCAACTATTTTAGTTAGAATTGAAACAGCTCAAGGCTATTCTGGAACTGACGGAAGAACTGGAACTCTTGCCGGAGCAGTAGATGTTGAGGTTGGGGCAGGAGTTTATGTGGGAGGATTTGGAGAAGTAAGAGGAGATAATTGGTTCTGGCGTGAAGCTAGTTCCAGTAAAAAGAGAAATGAAGATTCGCAATATATTGCTACAGAAAGTGGGGATAATTTAATTGGTTCACAATCAGATCTAGAAACTCTGACTGAGAGAGGGATAAGAGCTTCTCTTGGTCCGGAATTGTTATATTCATTATACGAAGGAATTGCTAGTGCTAATGCCCAAGCTAGACTTGGTCTTACTAGACAAACTGTAGACTCAAGAACTTTAGAAACTACTACTTATTGGGCTCAGACCCAAGCAGGAACTGTATTTCAAGAGGGAATTCCTGGACCAACTGGACCAGCAGAAACTGTTAGTTCTAGTGAAACCAGATATGGTCTTGAACCTAGCGTAGGAATTAATGTCTGGCTGCCAGCAAAGGGACCTTTGGCAGTAGGTGTAGGGATAAATGCTTCTTATCATCATCCTTTTGGAAAAAGTTACAGTAATAACAATTGGGATGGAGATGGTACAATTAATCTTATTTATCTTTTTGGAGGAGATGAACGAAAATGAAATCTAAATTAACTTCGGTTTTTTTAATCTTAGTACTATTATTATCTATCTTTCCAGCAGCAGCTCTGGCTAAGAATAATTTTTCTTTGCTCAGCTTTTGGAATAATGGGAGCACTTCTGAGAAAGTGATCAAAGGAGAAAGCGCCAAATTCAATGTTTTTGTAGCTATGACTGAATCAGTAGCTGTCTCTACCCTAATGTATAAAAGCGGATCCAGCCAGGTATTAACTACTTGGATCAATTATAATAATTGGAAAAAACAGATCAATGAAGAGTTTACTATAGATACTACTAATCCTAAATATGCAGCAGGAGATTATAGTATAGTAACTAAAGTTACTGATGCTGCAGGTAAATCAGAATCTATCACCTTAAAATTAACCATCGAACCTAAACCTGTTGAGCCAGTTCCTTGTCAAGATACAGATAAGGATGGAGTTTGTAACGATGAAGACAATTGTTTTAATACTCCCAATCCTGAGCAATTAAATATTGATGGAGATGGCTGGGGCAATGCCTGTGATACTGATGATGATAATGATGGGATCATCGATGAATTTGATGCTTGCCCTCAAGAAGCTGGATCGAAAGAGAATAGCGGCTGTCCTGGAGAGGTAATCAATCAAGCGCCTAAGATCGTTTCTGTGAAGAATAATTATCTAGTTCAGGAAATGGGAACTTTATCTTTCGATATTTCCATCCAAGATGAACAGACTAATACTCTAACTCTGAAAACAGATCAAAAGATGCTGGGAGATGAATTAGCTCAGAATGGTAAGAACAAATTTACTTTTAGCTGGACTCCAGATTATACTGTTGTTATCCATCCTAATACTATTAAAGATTTCACCCTTACTTTTACTGCTGATGATGGGGAACTAAAGACCGAAAAAGAAGTAATTGTAACTGTAAAGGATGTAAACCAGCTTCCAGTGATTACCGTTTTCGAGAGCAAGCCAGTGCAAGAAAACGAAGAATTTAATTTATTGGTGGGAGTGGAAGATAAAGATCAAGAAGATAAAATTACTTTTACCAAGATGAATGCTCCGGCTTGGGCTGATCCCAAAGTTTATGTGGGGAATTACTATCTCTTCACTCAAGACTATTATATCTTAGTGAGCGGAACTCCTGACTGCGATCAAGCGGGAAAAGAACATCAGTTGGAATTAATCGTAACCGACGGAATCATGCCCGTAGGTAAGATTGTTCCAATAAATGTAATTGAAGCTTGCGATAAACCTAAACCCTGTCCTGACCATGATAATGATAATATCTGCGATGCAATAGATATTTGTCCTAAAGGAGCAAACACAGATGCAGATAATGACGGAATTTGCGATTATGAAGATAGTTGTGTAGATGTGGACCAAGATACTATCTGCGATAATCATGATCAATGTCTTGGGTATAAAGAAGATTTAGATGGCTATCAGGATACAGACGGCTGTCCGGAAACTCAGACTATTAATCAAGCTCCGGGTTTAATGGTGCAAGGAGATGCTATCATTAATGAAAATGAAAAAGCAAGTTTAACTTTAACCGTAAATGACGAGAGTCTTTTAGATACAATAAAATTAGAAGCTAAAGTGAAAAGCTGTTTCTTGTTCATCTGTACTTATCATGAAGTTCCTGCTGGTGCAGAGCTGAAATCTATCGGCAAGAAACAGGCGAAATTCAGCTGGACTCCTAATTATAAATTTGTAAAACATCCAGCTAAAGATAAAGAGATTACTTTTATCTTCACTGCTAATGACGGAGAATTTTCTACCAGCCAGGATTTTAAGTTAACCGTAAGAGATGTCAACCAATTACCACAATTAAGTGTGGCAACCAATGAACCTTTCGAGACGGAAAAAGAAGCCTCTATCGTACTTACTGCTAGTGATGCAGATGCTGAAGATGTATTTGATTATACTATCGTTAGCGAATTACCGGAATGGTTAGATGATTCTATTGACGGAAAGCAATTGATTTTGAGCGGAACTCCTGCTTGCGATCAGGCTAAGAATTACAAAGTTACGGTAACGGTCAGCGACGGAATAAAGGAAATAGGCAAATTAATTCCTGTAAATGTAGCCTATAAGTGCTTTATTCCTCCTCCCTGTGATGATGGAGATAAAGACGGAATTTGCGATGAAGTAGATGCCTGTCCAAAGGGTACAAATGCAGATTTAGATAATGATGACATCTGCGATTATGAAGATAGTTATGTAGATCAAGATAAAGATTTAGTCTGCGATGCAGAAGATGCTTGTTTATTTGTAGCTGAAGATATCGACGGGGATGCAGATACAGATGGTTGTCCTGAAGATGCAGGCTGCGCTGATGCTGATAAAGACGGTATTTGTGATGAGGTAGATACCTGCCCTGTAGGAAGTAATGAAGACTTAGATCAAGATGGAATTTGCGATTATAATGATCATTGCATTGATCAAGATGCAGACTCTGTCTGCGATGACGAAGATCAGTGCTTACTTGTAGCTGAGGATCTTGACGGAGTAGAAGATGCTGACGGCTGTCCTGAAGAAGAGCAAGGCCAGAATACTGCTCCATCTTTTACTGCTCCTCTTTTAGATCAAACTGTAGTAGAAGGAGAGCAATTAGTCTTTAATATCAATGTACTTGACTTAGAGGGAGATAAAGTTATTTTATCTTATGATAAATTACCCTCTGCTGAAGCAAAAGTGCTAGAACTAATCCCTAATTCTGCCTATCAATTTTCCTGGACCACTAAAGTTGGAGATGCAGGTAATTATAAAGTTGGCTTTAGAGTCTGCGATGACAAAAAAGCTTGCTCAAAGACGGAAGGAATGGTGATCATGGTATTACCTTTAGGTTCTGATGAAGTAGATACTGACGGAGACGGAATTCTTGATGCTGAAGACCAATGTCCTTTAGAAGCTGAAGATTTAGATGGAAATGAAGATGCTGACGGCTGTCCTGAAGAAGAAGCTTGTGCAGATGGAGATGCAGACGGAATTTGTGATAATGCTGACTTATGTCCTCTGGTAGCAGAAGATGTAGAGGGGGTAGAAGATAGCGATGGTTGTCCTGAGGAGGATTTACCCTCAGTAAACCAGGCGCCAAAAATAACCTCCATGCCCATTACTGCGGCTTTAGAAAAGAGCCTCTATACCTATCAATTTTCAGCTGTTGATCCAGACGGTGATGAATTAGTTTATGCTCTGGAAGGACCAGCGGGAATGACTTTAGATGAGAAAGGCTTGGTGCAATGGACCCCGGAGAAAAAAGGTAAAGCCCAGGTAGCAATTGCAGTTAGCGACGGGGAATTCGTAGTGACCCAAAAATTTACTATTAGTGTAGGAGAGATGTACAAAAAGGTACAGCTAACTTCCGTTCAGCTAGTCTCTGATTCTCTCTCTATGGGAGATTATCTATCTATGCAGATTAATGCCGGTAATAATGGCAATAAAAAGATGAAAGATCTGAAAGTGACTGCGATGGTCTATGATTGGAACAGCAAGAAATCCAGCGGAGAGTTCGACTTAAATCCGGGCCAGGGCAAGAATATTAACCTGAACCTGCCTGTACCTTACTCCGTGGAAGCAGGAGATTACTTAGTAAAAGTTACCATTAGCAATAACCAATTCCATGACTCAGTCTATCGTCTGGTATCCGTCTCCTAAATTGATCCGGAGAGGAGAGAGATTAAACCTAAAGCCATTTGAAAGTAGCTATGTTGTGTAGTTACTCCCTAATACTAAATAAAACGAAAGGTTTAAATATAAGCGGGATTTTGGAGAGATTAGATAAAATAAAGATAAATAAATCACATTTAAAAACAAAGTTTTTAAAAAACAAATTATAGGAGGAAGAAAAAAATGAGAAAACTGTTAAGTTTAATTGCAGTGTTGGTTGTAAGTATGCTTTCTTTGGTTAGTGCGGTTAGTGCTTTAGATAATACTAACTTAGAGATAACTAGCGTAGAAATCAATGACAACCAAATTGGGGATAATGATGTCCTAGCCGTAGAAGAAGGACAGACCCTCGACATCGAAATTGGCCTAAAAGCTAATGCCGGTGCAGAAAACATCGAAGTAGAAGCAGAGATCAGCGGCTATGAATATAGCGACTATGAGAATCTAGAAGACAGCACCAATTTATTTGATCTTGCTGCTAGCACCACTAAGTATGTAAACTTAGAAGTTGCCTTGCCTACCATGCTTGAAAAAAGCGAGTACTGGCTAAGATTAAGAATCATGGGCAAAACCGGTGCAGTGATCCAAAAAGATATCAAATTAGCAATTGAACCTAGCCGACATGGCCTAGATATTGCTGATGTAGTACTTTCCCCTGGAAACAGCCAAAAAGCTGGCAAATCATTCCTAGCAACTGTATTGTTAGAGAATTTCGGGGATAAAACTGAGAAAGACGTCAAAGTAACTGTAGCTATTCCTGCTTTAGGAGTAAGCGCTACTGAGTTCGTAGACGTAATCGAAACCGATAATAATAATGTGGAATATGAAGACGTTCCGGAAATGTTCTTACCTTTACCTGCTAATGCAGCTGGTGGAGAATATGACTTAGTAGTTACCGCTAAATACGATAATTTAATGGAAACTGTAACTCAGACCATGAAAGTTAACGTAGTTGCGAACGAAATGTTCCAAACTTCGGATAAGTTAGTTCTAGCTTTCGGTCCTGAAAGCCAAACTGTTGCTACTGGAAGCAAAGCTACCTATGCAATCGCCTTAACCAATGCTGGCGCTAGTTCCAAAGCTTACATGCTAGAAGCTGTAGCTGGAGACTGGGCTAAAGTTGCTTTAAGCGAAAGTTTAGTAGTTCTTGAAGCTGGCAAAAACAAAGTTGTTTATGTAGACGTAAGCGTAGCTGATAATGCTCCTGTAGGAGAACATACAGCTAGCGTAGTAGTTAAGTCTAATGACAACGTGCTGGAGACTTTGAACTTAAAAGCTAAAGTAGTAGCAGCAAGCGTAGCTGTTGCTCAAGAATTCAGCCTAAGAAATGGCCTGGAAGTAGCTTTGATTATCCTAGTAGTATTACTAGTCATAATCGGCTTAATCGTAGGCTTCAGTAGACTGAAAAAAGACGAAGACGAGGAAGAGAAAACTTATTACTAAGTTTCTCGACTTCCTCCTATCTTTTGTTTTTTTTATTTTTTTTTAACTTTCTAATTTTCTGTGTGTGAAGATTACCCCAATGATTTCCTTGCCTCCTCGAAAGATTTTTCTGGTCAAGTATAGTTATGAAGTTTATCAAAAGATAGTTTCTAGACTTATTTCTGAAGCCGGAGGAGAGGTTAGTGCAGTAAGCAGTTTGGAGGAATTAAGTGAAAGATTGCAATCTGCTTCCGGACTAAGAAAAAGTCTAGGTGGAATTGTTTATGGATTAGGATCTATTATTCCTAGAGATGATCAAGAAAGACAAATTAGGAAGGTGAGAAGCCTTAGTGGAGATAATATCCCCCTTCTGGTTACTTATTGCCGGAGAGAAGAAGCAGAAGAGGATTATAATTTAGCTTTGATTGGTGAAAGAATAAGTAAATATGGTGCAGATACAGTTTTATTTCATCCGTTTAGTGGAACAGAATTCTATGCTGCTTTAGGGAAAGCTTTAGATGCAGGTAAACTATAGAAAACGATATAATTTTCTAGACAACCGTGTCGTTTTCTAATATGCTAAACCATAAGTAAAATAATGAATAAATCGTTACGGTTTAGTTAAAGAAGGCTAACTGCCTTCTAATATTACTGCGGTAATAATTAGGAGACCGTGGTCGAGTATAGTAAATGTCATGGCGTTCTGTCAAATAACTTTTTTATACTATTCCCCAAAATTTTGAAGATATGCTAACCAATTTATCCAAAAAAAAGGTTGTTGGTATCGCTTGGTGGGAAATTGAAGATGAAGTTAAAGAAGGTGTTTTAGCCGCAACACCGAGAATTCAAGCTTTTCTGGATGCGTATCATCGGGAAATAGAATCACGCTCTCGTAGCCGACTTCCTATCAATACTAAGGACGATTTCGACTTTTTTTAGTTTAATTTTTAGAGATATTATTCAATAAAGTTTATATCCTGTGAATAAAAACTTCTGTTAGATGCAAATTACCATTATCGGAGCAGGGCCAATCGGCTGTTATGCTGGCTATTTATTAGCTAAATCTGGACATCAAGTGGAAATCTATGAGAAAGGAGAGATTGGCAGGCCGATCCAATGCACGGGATTATTAACTGCTGATTTTGACCAGTTTGAGATAGATAAGAGCAGTTTTTTGGTGAATACTTTTGATCAGGTAGAAATTAATTCTCCTCAAAAGCAATTAGTTCTAAAGCAAAAAGAATACTTAATCTGCAGGAATAAGTTTGATAATTATCTCGCCAAGATGGCGCTTACTGCCGGAGCGAAGATTTTTATGCATCATACTTTTATGCGCAAAGAAGGCCAGAAATTAATCATAAAAAATAGTTTGGGCCAGGAGAAAGAGATTATTCCGGGAGCGGTAATCGCTGCGGATGGGCCTTTATCTCCCACTGCCAAAGCTTATGGTTTCTATCATGGGCAACGGGAAAATTATGTGGGGATACAGGCGATAGTTAAAGGAAATTTCGATGCTAAAAAATATCAGACTTTCTTTGGCAGCCAGGTTTGTCCTGACTTGTTTGCCTGGATTGTGCCTGAATCTGAAGAACGTGCTCGGGTAGGACTTGCGGCAAAGAAAAAAGCTAAAGAGCAGTTTGATCAGTTGATGAAAAAGAATAATTTTGTAGCAGAAGAAATTCAGGCAGGAACTATTCCTTTATATCATCCTGCTCAAAAATTAAGTAAAGAGAATTGTTATTTATTGGGAGATGCTTCCGGGTTTGTGAAAGCGACTACGCTTGGGGGGATAATCCCGGGAATGAAACAAGCGGAGATCTTAGCGCATTGCCTGAACAAAGATAAAGATTATGATCAGGAAATTAAAACTTTAAAGAAAAAGATGGATCTGCATCTTCGGATGAGGAAGGCGATGGATAAGTTTTCAGATGCGGATTGGGATAAATTGGTCGGTTTGTTTGGCCAGGAGAAAATTAAAACTATTCTTGAGAAACATACTCGTGAGAATCCATTGCCTATTTTGTTGAAAGCGTTATGGAAAGAGCCGAGATTATGGGTTTTCGGGAAGTATTTGTTTTAAGCGTATTTTTTGAGAACTGAAAGAATTCTTTTGTTCAATCCCCCCAGCCGGAAAATAATCACTTCTTTGATCCCTGCTTTTTTCGCTAATTGCAGGTCTAGGTTTAATTGCTTTAATGAGAGGATTGGCTCCGTCCCATGAATCCCGGGCGCGATGGTGCCTAAAGCGATTAGAAAATTATCTTTAAACTCTTTCTTTCCGCGTTCTAATTCGGTTTGGATAAAATCTTGATTAAAATGATGCAAAGAGTGATAGATCATCTTAATTATCTTTAATTTTGGGTTGGAATAATGCAGGCCTAAATACTGAAGAATTCTTTCTTTATTTTTTCCTTCAGGATAATATTCTGCCAGGTAAATGGTTCCTCCATAATCTGAGATGAAATCTTTGATCAGTTTTTTGTTTTGATGAAAATTAAAGAATTGGGTAAGATATAAAATAGGATTTTGGGTAGTAGGCAATTCCAAGTCTAGCATTACTGCGAGAGTTTGATCCTTTAATTCAATTAGGATTCTATTTAAAGCGGTCCTGGAACTAAATGGCGAAATCCAATAACCTTCCTTCCGGGTTAAAACTGGCCAGTAAATGAATTCTTTGATCTTATTTTTTTGATTGTACCTTTGGTTTATTTTCTTTTTTAATTCCAAGAATTCTTTTAAGGAAGGAGAAGCGAGATAAAGTTTGCTGGGGAAACTGATTAGTTTGAGCTTCTCTAAATTAGCGGAAGTGGGAAATTCTTCGAAAAAGGAGATGATCATAGATGGAGTTATATTTTAATATTTAATATATCTTTCTATGAAGATCAGAGAAAAATAAAATTAAAAAAAAATAAAAAAGTTTTTAGTTTTTAGCCAAGTTAAGGATAGCTTTTATTCCTACAATTATCCCTGAGGGCAAGACGAAGGCAAGGATGGAAGCTAAGACACTCTCTAAATATATTCCAATTCCCTGGACTTGACCTAATACTCCCTGACTTAAGCCGGTCATGATCACTAGCGCAGTCACGAACAAGACATATTCTTTAGTTTCGGTAGGGCCGATGTTAAAGAATCCCACGATTATACCTGCTAGAATCAACAAACTGGTTAAGTATGGCGCTGTTCCTGCTGGTAAATTTGCGGAAATTAACCCTAAAACTAAAGCTGCTATTACTCCTACGGTAAAAGCATAGGCAATGACCTTATTCACAGCTTTTTTTACTATTTGTACCATTTCTAATCACCTCCAATGGTTTTAGTTAAGATAAAGTAAAGAGTTTTTTTAAAGGTTTGTTATCATTTTTAAAGGGTATTATGGCTGAAGAAGCAGAGAATTTAAATAGAAATTAAAGGTTTTACTTAGAGATGCCTACTTTAATTGCCTGTTTATCTTCCGGAAAGGGGAGCTGGAGCGAAGTGAGCAAGATTATCGCTCAGGGGCAGTGGAATAACGTTTTTTTGATTACTAATTCTTTTGGGAAAGAAAAATTTCAACCTTCAGCGAATACAGAATTGATGGTAGTAAATGATTCCCTGGAGATTCCGGAATTAGTTAAAGAAATCAAAAAACATCTTAATGGAAAAATCTCTGATTTTGAAGTAGCCTTGAATCTAATTTCTGGAGCAGGTAAAGAACATATGGCGGTCTTGGAAGCGGTCTTGGAATTAGGATTGAATTTTAGGTTAGTGAGTTTAAAGAATGGGAATCTGGAAGTGCTGGGGTTGGAAAGGTAGAAATATTGAACAAATAGAAATAATAACATTATATCCTTCTGAAGAGAAGTTCAACTTCTAACTCATAATCCCATACCATTGGTATAAGACTCTATCTACGGCCTTAACTAGATCATAGCCATCCCCGCTGATTTTCATGCAGGCGCCCATTCCTTCGATGCTAGTTTCATTAGCTATAACTAATTCGATTACAGGAAGACCTTTAGGATTGTTTGCACAACTGATTAAAGTGCGGTTTTCACAACCGTAACCTTCCTCAGTACAGGAACCGATGGGTGCGCGATCCATGCCTTTTACAACATTAAAACTTAATTCTGAAATAGCTAGAGTATAATACTTATTGATTACTTTAGGATCAATAGCTACATAAACAGAATCACCAAGATTAAATTCTGGGTTTAAACTGCCTTCAAATTGGATACGTTCTACTTCTTTCGGTCCGAAATGTAAAGGAATTTTTAATAAAGTGCCGAACTTATTTATTTCGGTCCACCATAAGCCGTCAACTTTAACAAAACTATAACTATTGTAAAGGTAGCCTTCTTCTTCATCTAAATCTCCAGCAAGATTTTCTTGGTGCAGTTGATCTACATCCATTACTGCTGCTGTAGTCAGTTGGTTTGAATATAATTTAAATCCGCCCAAGAACAAGCCGAAAACTCCTACTAAGATTAATATCGTAAAAAGAATAGTTTTAGCATCTCGAGAATCGTTTTCTGGAAGCTCTAAATCTTCTTGAACTGCTTTCTCGATATCGAGCATTTCCTCTTTCTGTAATTCTTTCTCTAAAGCTTTGCTGAATTTTTTTTCGCTCATTTTTAAGCTAATTATTGGCGGCTTTTATATTATTTTCCATTTTTTTTAAGTAGATTTTCAATTTGGCTAAAGTTTCTTTAGATAAGTCTGGGCTTAAACCGAAAATCTTTTGTTCTGTGATCTTAGGTAGAGTAGAAAGAGTGCTCTGGAGGGTTCTTCCAGTGGTAAGAAGGTTCTCTTCCAATTTCCGAGCTTTTTTAGTGCCAATGAATCTAGTGGCAGGCAGTTTGGTGAAAGAGTTAGTCCCTGCTTTTAATAAAAGAGGAAATTCTTCCAAGCGGTCGGTCCAACTTCCGGCAATAATTTCTAATTTCGGAAATTTTATCCGAGTTTGGGCGATCCATTGCAGATAATAATCGGATTTTGGGCTGGTCTGGAAAGGCGTGCCCGGATGGGGATTTAAAGAATAAAAAGTTATTCGATCTAATTTATATTGTTCAATCAATTGAAATAGTTCTGAAAGATCTTCAATTTTTTCTCCTAGCCCAATAATGATAGTAATACTTTTTTTTAATTTATATTCTTCAGCTAATTTTAAAGTTTCTAATATTGGCGGCAAAGGTTTAGAGGGGCATATTTTTTTTCTAAGTTTCCAATTTACAGTTTCAATAGAAGCAGAGACGCCTTTGATGAAAGGCAATAAGAGCTTAATCTCTCTTTGGTTGAGATAGCCGATGTTCAACCAGAGCTTTTCTTGAGCCAAAAGAGAACATTTTTTTACTATTTCTAATAGCTCGGGAAAAGTATAAGCTCCATAACCTGCAGAAAGAAATTCTATTTTCCAGTTTAATTTTTTGCTGAGCAGGACTTCGGCTAGAACTGAACTTAATCTTCTTCTGGCTTTTTTAGGATCTTTAATCTTATCTTTCTGGGTACTCATATAGCAAAAAGTACAATCTCCTAAAGAGCAATACCAGCTCAAGAAAATGGCTCGTTCGAAGTAGCAGGTTTTAGGAAAATTCTCTGCATAAACTTTTCCTGCTTGCTGGATCAGCTTTTTGGTTTGGGAAGTTAGGTTCATTTGGTTTTACTATAAAGAGTAAGCCCCTGGGGAGATTTGCACTCCCGATCTACTGCTTACGAGGCAGTCGCTCTAGCTACTAAGCCACAGGGGCAGTTATTATTTAATTCTGTTTTTTCTTTTTTGTGCTGTCGAGTGAAACGAGGCGCACTACGCCCGCCAAGCGTAATTGGCCTACTCAGCCACAGGGGCATTTATTTTTGTTCTTTCTTTTATAATTCATTAAAAATCTCTCTGTTTTTTAAATTGTTTCACTTATTTTTTGTTTTTAGTAAAGTGCACAAATTTCGTTCTATTATTAACGCACTTTACTATTATGTTGCATTAGCAATATGTTGTGATAACAACATTATGAGTGATAACGAATTTATTAGCTAATAAAAACGTTTGGATGAGAAAATGCCTACTCCAAAATATAAAGATTTATATTCTACTCATTAAATGATTAAAGAGATGACTAATCCTCAGCCGGAAGTTGCAGTTGGAACTGAAAATAAAAGCAGTAATAATTCTGGTTTTTTACGGGCTATTGTTCCGATTATTGCCAGTGTTGGGGTTCTAGGTGGAGGTCTGGGTGGGATAATATATTTGGTAAATAGAGCTGTCACTGAAGGTAAAGAACGGGCCAGAATCGAAAATGAATTCGTTCAGTCCTATAAAGAGATTGCTTCTGTTTTAGGAGAGGACTTTACTAAGTACCCAGAAGTTTTTAGATTAGCAAAAGATAAATTTTCTTCTAATCCATTTATATTAATGGTAGAGGGCAATGATAGCTTAACACTTGGGCTGAATTCTCGAGATTCTATTGTCCGGAAAAGATATTTAGAGGATGCAACGTCTTATTTTACTGAGTTGGTAGGGATGAAAGATACATATGGTGGAAATTTTGGTTTAGGAAGGGCCTTAGCCAGATTGGGAAGATTTGAAACTGCTGAGCCATACCTGGTTTCAGCGTATAATAAAGCCAGTGCAGAAACTTCGGTTTTGGATGGTCAAAGATTCGATGCATCTATCTGGCTGGCTTATGTTAATTTTGCGGAAAGAGATGCAAAAGAGCTGTCTCAGTATGCAGAAGAATGTATTGAGAGAGCTGAAGGAGATGAAGTTGTTTATTGCCATACCTATAATGGGATTGCCTTACTTTGGAAAGGAGATAAAGAAAAAGCAAAAGAAGAACTTACCGCTTCAACTAGTGAACTGGAACATAAAGTCACTGAAGACAGCCATGAAGAATGGGTTAGAGCAAGACATTTTCTGATGGGTTATCATGGCCTGGCTTTGCTAGGAGATGCAGAAAGTGGAGACAGAGAACATTCGCTAAGCGAGCAGTTTATTGCCAGACAAACTATTAGTCAGGAAGATTTTGATCGGATTATTACTAACAATCCGCCTCTATAACTTGATTTAGAAGTAGTCTTTCTCTTAACTTAAACTTTTTCTAAGAGGGCTTCTTTACTTCCAATCTTCTTCTGGCATTCAAAACAGATAGGATATTGCTTTTCAGAGCCAGGCTTGCGGATAATAGTTCCTTTTAGTTTTTCTAAGAACAGTTCCTGAATCTTATTTCCGCAGATCGAGCATTTAACCATCGCAGGCATAAAAACAGCCACGAGGATTTAAAACTAACGGAATATTTTTACTTTTTTCTCGTTGGGTTAATTCTTCGGTAAAAATCGATACTCCTGCATCCAGACTTTCTGGGCGATAGCCGCCCTCTAAAACTAAGAAGTAAGGAAGAGAGCTTTCATCCAGAATTCTTTTGGCGATTCGGTAGGACTTATCGGTTAATTGAAATCCTCCTTTAAGATCGGAATATTTATAATCTTCTTGGTGAGTATCGAAACCAGCACTTACGGCTAAAATTCCTTTTCCCTTGGTTTCTGCGGAGAATTGTCTAATAGCGTGACATAAAGTATCGTTTAAAGCTTTAATATAATAGGTCTCATCAGTTCCATTTGGTAAGGTTACAAAATTTACATTATCGGGAAGATTTGAATCTGAAAATTCTGTTGCAGGCCAGAGACCGGAATGATGGAGAGAGAAATAACTTACCCCTTCTTTACCTGAAACATAGGCTACAGTCCCATCGCCCAGATGTAAATCAATATCTATAATCATTACTTTTTCATTGAGGAGGCGGAGATATTCACTGGCGATAGCAATATTGTTGAAGAGGCAGAATCCTCCGGCATGGTCGGAATGAGCATGATGGCCTGGCGGCCTGATAATGGCAAAAGCTTTCTTACCTGTACGGGCCAGCTCTGCGGCTCTTACTGCTGCTCCCGCGGCATAACAGGCTGCTGGATAGCTTCCCTGAGAAATCCAGGTATCTCCTACTTGGTCGAAAGAAATAGTCTCTCTGGGTTTAAGACCGGCACAACCTTCTCTAACTTCATTAATATAATCTTGGGTATGAAATAAAGTCAAAAATTTTTCACCATCAGGAGCAAGTTCAGCATAATCCACTTTATTATCTTGGTCTAATTCTTCTAATGCTTTTCTTAAGAGAGGTTGATTTTCCAGTAAATTTTCCATTCGGTTAGGTTGTTCTGGACAGCCCGAACCAACCAGATGTTCTAATTTACTAGGCATAAGAATAAATCTCATCAGGACTACCAAATAGTGAACAATATTTATAAAGGTTTGGGTGGGAATGTATTTGTTACTTACTTTATAGTGATAAATAAACCAAAAGTTTATAAAAGGGAAACTTTATTCTAATTCTATGCCTGGAAAAGTAACTGAAGCAGAGATGCGTATTTATTTGAAAGAATATAAGCAAGAGGTAAAAGATGGTGCGATGACCCCGGCGCAGTTTCGGGTAATGGAGCAAAGATTATGGACCCAATTTGCAAGACAGAGCGGTGTTTCTACCCCTAAAGCTGAAACTTTAGATATCATGGTTGCGGATTTAGCTGATCCGGCCCAGTTAGATGCAGTGAGAAAGTTAGGCACGCTTTTCTTTAGGACAGTTTATGGGAGAGTTCCTGAAGATGAGGAATTGGATATCTATACAGATACTAATGTTTTAATGGCCCTCTTGAACCGAAAACCAGCAGGAGCAATTTGGTTAACGGAGAATGCCCATGAAGATTTGCCTAATTCTCTATACATCAATGCTCTTTATGTTAAAGAACAATTTGAAGGTAGGAAGATAGCTTCACATTTAATTTATCAGGCGGTAGATAGAAATGTAGGGATAGATAGAATTTATTTACATCCTACGGAAGGAGCAGAACCTTTCTACCAAGAAAATGGATTTTTAACTTATGATGCTCTGCGTGATGGAGATTCTGTAACTGAAATGGGCCTGCCTTTTACTAGAAATGCATTTAGAGACTATCGAGATGTAATCGAGAGAGATACGACTGATAGAACAAAAGTCCAAAGCCGAAGAAAAAAAAGAAACCTTGAAAATAGGGTTGAAGTTCATCGGCTTTTCGAGGGGATGAGAGATTGTTTTTCTGAAACAGAATGGGATCGGTACATTACGGCAGTATCTCCCAGAACAGATTGGGATAATCCTGGACCAGAATTCGATCAAGAACCTATCAGAAATCCTTTTACTTTACCTTTATGCAAAAAATTAAAGATCAATCACCTTTTAGCAGATTCTAATCTTTTAAATCAACCTTACCAAAAGTAATCTATTTTTACTAAAAGTAATCTCTTCTACCAAAAGTAATATAAAATCAATTAGTAAAGTAATTCTTATGACCAAAAGAATTGCAGTGGTGGACAAGGAAAAATGCCATCCCTCTGAGTGCGGAGATTATTTGTGCATCAAGCTCTGTCCAGTAAATAGGACCGGAAAAGATTGCATTACCCCTAATGATTTCACTCACAAAGTCAATATTGATGAGTTTTTATGCACCGGCTGCAGTATATGCCCTAAGCGCTGTCCTTTCGGGGCGATCCAGATCATTAATTTACCGGAGGCCTTGAACCAGCAGCCCATCCATCGTTATGGAGAGAATGAATTTCAACTGTTTTCTTTACCTACTCCGGTCTTCGGGCAGGTAACCGGAATTCTGGGTAAGAATGGAATAGGTAAATCTACCGCTTTGCAAATTTTAGCTGGTTTACTAAAACCTAATTTAGGACAATGGGATAAAAAAGATATTGATTTCAAAGAGGTAATCAATTATTTTAAGGGTACGGAAACCCAAAAATTCTTGATGAAGATGCACCTGGGAGAAATAAAATTATCTTACAAGCCCCAACAGGTGGATTTTATTCCCAAACAGTATTCTGGAACGGTAAGAAGCTTATTGGTTAAAGTAGATCAGAATAATAGATTGAACGTAATCGCTGAGCAGCTGGGTCTGAATAACTTTTTGGATACAGAATTAAATAAGATTTCTGGAGGAGAACTGCAGAAAGTGGCTATTGCGGCTGCGGCCCTGAAAACAGGTAATATCTATTTCTTTGATGAGCCTACTTCTTATCTGGACATCAAACAGAGGATTAATACTTCCCATTTCATCCGTTCTTTAGTCAACGAGCAAACTTCAGTAATGGTAATAGAGCATGACTTAATAATCTTGGATTTCCTGACAGATTTATTAAATTTAATGTATGGTGAAGAGGGAGCTTACGGAGTAGTTTCAGGAATAAAGTCTAGTCGAGAGGGAATCAATTCTTTTTTAGAGGGTTTTCTTAAAGAGGAGAATGTACGTTTCCGCTCTTATCCCATAAAATTCGAGAAGATTCAGGAAAGGCAAATTGGAAAAGCTTTCCCCTTAATCTCTTGGGGCAAATTATCTAAAAGATTAGGTAACTTTTTATTAGAGACGGAGAAAGGGGTACTGAATAAAAACGAGATCATTGGAGTTCTAGGCGAGAACGGAATTGGAAAAACTAGTTTTGTGAAAGTTCTTGCTGGTTTAATCAAGCCTGACTCTGGAGAGGTGGATTGCCAGGTAAGGGTAGCTTACAAACCCCAATATCTGGAAACTGGTTCTGAGATGTTAGTGATGGAATTCTTAAATGAGGCGGTGAAGAATTATACTAACCAATTGATCCGGCCTTTAGAGATAGAAAGATTATTAACTAAAAAGCTGAAAGATTTATCTGGTGGAGAATTACAAAAAGTTTCTATTGTTAAATGCTTAAGCCAGGAGGCAGAGTTGTTCCTTTTGGATGAGCCTTCTGCTTATCTGGATGTAGAACAAAGATTGTTAATTTCTAAGGTAATCAAGACTTTGACTACGGAAAGAGAGATTACGGTTTTAGTAGTGGATCATGACCTGATGTTCTTAGATTATTTATCAGACAGATTAATAGTCTTTACTGGCCAGCCGGCTAAGAACGGTTTATTGCAGGGGCCCTTTCCTTTAGAACAGGGAATTAACTTATTCTTAGAGGAGTTAGGGATAACTTTACGCAGGGATCAAGCTTCCCATCGTCCTCGAATCAATAAGTCAGGCTCAGTAAAAGATAGAGAACAGCGGGATGCGGGGAAATTGTATTATAGTTAAAATTAGATAAAGTTTGAACTTAAATTCTCAATTGGTTTCTATTCAGAGATATCTTCCTTTAAATTTGTCTGCGGGAAGATGAACTTCCTCAGGAACTACTGCCAGATACCATCGCTCGCCATGATTAAGCCATTGCTGATGGAAATCTTTTGTTTCCGGATATCTTAATCCTGCTCCTGCGGAAGGATCAAAGATTTGTACTGTACCCTGAGAAAGACCAGCAAAAATAAGATAATGCCCTTCGGTTTTTAATTCTCCATCTTCTGGATAGGTAATCTGTTGATGAAAGACCGGAACAATATCGTTATTTCTGAGCAGAGAGTCTAACTGGCTGGCTTTTCCCTGGCGAGAACAGAAAACTTTCACTCTAGAAAATTCTTCTTTGAAATAATTGGCAATATCTGTCGGAGAGGTTCCGTAACGTTTTATTCTGGCCCAATATTCTCCTTCCGGCCAGCCTTTTCTTCTGCTGATGGTGCGGATAACTTCATCTTCACTGGCTTTCGCTTCAAATTGGGCATCTAATACCGAACGGATGGCAGCAATTCCGCAGAGTGAATGGCTGCTCTGGCGGTGTAAAGATAAATTAGGAAATTCTAAACGTTCATCTAGAGTTTTGGAAACAATCATTTTTCTGCGCTGAAAGAAAGGGCAGGATTATTAAATGTTTCGGATTTAGA
>ORJL010869556.1_pt1 | contig 29111 bp, 20 predicted proteins | sample 1779941 | NCBI WGS metagenome assembly ORJL01 (sample SAMEA104232317, study PRJEB22302) | groundwater metagenome | biome: forest; feature: aquifer; material: groundwater | place: USA | collected 2011-08-07 | depth 5.8 m
GAGCATTGTGGTAGAATTTTAGTTTCAGACGAAGTCGTCACAAAAAGTTCTACTTCACTGTAATTGCTCGAATAGAGTTCCCCTTACGTAATTAAGGTAAACCTTTTCCGGCAACACAGAAATGATTTCAGTTTGTAAGCGCGCAATCGCCACGCGAAGATTTTATCCTCGCGTGGAGGAAAGTCCGAACTCCTCAAGGCAGAGTACCTCCTAACAGAAGGGTGTCAGACACGTAAGTGTTTGGCAATGGATAGTGTCACAGAAAATATACCGCCATGTTCTTTTGTCTTCGGACAATGGGAAGATGGTAAGGGTGAAAAGGCGAGGTAAGAGCTCACCGGTGACATTGCAAAATGTCAGCCTGATAAACCCTGCTCGGAGCAAGACCAAATAGGTCGCGTGTTTGGGTAGCCTTGCCCTGTTTCTACGTATGTAGAACCGCGCGGCGGGTAGGTTGCTAGAACCCATTTGTGAAAATGGGACAAGAGAAATGATTGCGATTCATTTTTTCCTTGTGAAGGAATGAAAACAGAATTCGGCTTATAGCTTACAAACTGTATTGTATTGAGAATCACCCATAAGAAATTCTTATGGCTATGAGTTTTTTTGAAAATGAAAACCCTTACGGGTAAGGAAAATAATTTGTAATGATAAAAAGAGAATATCGATGGTTGCAGTCAACAAACGACCCTGCGCCAATCGAACAATTGACAAAGGAAATTAACATCCCGGAAGCTCTTTCAAGAGTGCTCGTGAATCGTGGTATTGTGACGTATGCTCAAGCACGCGAATTTTTCCGACCCCGTCTTGAAGACCTTTTAGATCCTTTCCTGATGAATGGTATGGATGATGCAGTAAAGCGTGTTCAACAAGCAGTTGAAGCAAAAGAAAAAGTGTTAATTTTCGGTGATTATGATGTTGATGGTACGAATGCTGCCGCAATGTGCACTCTTTTCCTGCGCGAAATTGGTATTGAAACAACATACCATATTCCCAATCGTGTTACCGAAGGCTATGGTATATCAAAATTAGGTATTGATAAAGCAAAGCAACAGGGTGTTACATTAATTATTGCTGTTGACTGCGGTATTACGGCAATTCAGCAGGTTGATTACGCCAGATCAATTGGCATCGAAGTTATCATTTGTGATCATCATGAACCGATTGACCAAATACCTAACGCTGTTGCAGTTCTTGATCCTATTAAACCCGGTTGTAATTATCCCTTTAAATATTTGTGTGGTTGCGGTGTTGCATTTAAATTAGTGCAAGCAATTTGTAAAAGCCAGGGGAGAGAAGAACTTTCCTATAAGTATCTCGATTTTGTGACACTTGCTACGGCCGCTGATATTGTCCCCTTGGTTGGTGAAAATCGTATTTTAACCAAAATCGGACTTACGTTATTAAATGAAAATCCCCGTGTAGGCATTAGTGCGCTGATTGAAAGTTCAGGCACACAGCTTGGAAAGATTAATACCGGGCAAATCGTGTTTGTACTTGCTCCAAGAATAAATGCAGTAGGCAGAATGGGGGACGCAACACGTGCAGTGCATCTTTTGACATCTACCGATCCTGCAGAAGCCTCAAAGTTAGCGCGTGTGTTGGAAGAAGAAAATCGTAATCGCCGTAAAATGGATGAAGATACATTCGCTCTTGCCCAAGCAATGGTTGAACGAACCCATAATGTGGAGACTGACCCCGTACTGGTGTTACATGATACTGCCTGGCATCCCGGCGTAATCGGGATTGTAGCATCAAGGTTAGTAGAAAAATATTATCGCCCTACAATTATGCTGACAACAATCGATGGTGTGGCAAAAGGGTCTGCGCGTAGTATCGTAGGTTTTGATATCTACCGCGCACTCAAAAAAGTAGAAGATAAGCTTATTCAATTCGGCGGGCATAAATATGCGGCCGGATTGATTGTTGCCCTTGATCGAGTGGATGAATTCCGTAAAGCATTGTCTGAAACTGTAAACGAGATGATGCCGGAAGAAATTCGTACTCCGGAAATTCGTATTGATGCTGAAATTACTCTATCCGATATTTCTCCCAGATTTTTAAAAATTCTTAAAGAGTTTGCACCGTTTGGCCCGGGAAATATGAGACCAATTTTTATGTCAAAGAATGTTCAATCAGTCGGCGAACCCCGTATTGTCGGAGATGAGCATTTACGTTTCCGTGTTCGTCAGGATAAGCAGGTATTTGATACAATCGGATTCGGGCTTGGTTCGCGACTTGATAGTGTGCGTTCAAACGGAAAAGGGTTAGATGTTGTTTTCTCTGTTGATGAATATGAGAAAACTGTATCAGGACCCGATTCAATGCTTGTGGAAGCATTTCCACAATTAAAAATTAAAGATTTGAAAATTAACCATGAAGTGAGTTAAGCATGTCGGGTCATAATAAATGGGCGAAAATTAAACGCAAAAAGGGCGCAAATGATGCAAAACGAGGAAGAATGTTCACCCGTTTCATCAGAGAAATAACAATTGCCGCACGAGATGGCGGGGGAAATACAAACGGTAATCCCCGACTTCGTTTTGCAGTTGAAAAAGCGCAAGCCATGAATATGCCTGCCGAAAACATCAAACGTGCGATTCAAAAAGGGACTGGTGAACTCCCCGGACAAGCATACGAAGAATGCACGTACGAAGGATACGGACCCGGCGGCGTTGCATTAATCGTTGAGACGGTTACCGATAATAAAAATCGGACTGTTTCAGAATTAAAGTTTATTCTTGACCGACACCATGGAAAACTTGGAGCGATGAATTCTGTTGCATGGATGTTCCACAAAAAAGGAATTATCCGTGTCGCCCGTACAGCGTACAATGAAGACGAACTCTTCAATCTTATTCTTGAAGCGGGAGCTGATGATATGCGCACCGACGAAGACAGTTATGAGATTGTAACCGCCTATGAGAGTTTTGAACCCGTTCGTCAACTTATCGAATCAAAAAGCATTAAGATGGACGAAGCGGAACTGCAGATGATTCCTGAAAACCTTGTGAAGGTTGAAGGAAAGGAAGCAGAGCAAGTTCTCAAGTTAATGGAAGCCATAGAAGATTGTGATGATGTTCAGCATGTCTATGCTAACTTCGATATTGATGAAAATGTCATGGCTTCATTACAAATTGATTGACGGTTCCTCCTGTCATCACATGGATGAATTAACCACACACATAACATACAATGATAATTCTTGGCGTTGATCCCGGTACGGTAAAAATCGGCTATGGGATTATTCAAGTGGTGAAGGGTAAAAGCAATGTTCTTGGGTATGATGCCATTAATCTTGATAAGTTTGATTTACTATCTCAACGACTTAAATTAATGTTCCGGGCTATTTCTGAAGTGATGGATACCTATAAACCCGATGTTCTTTCAATTGAAACAGCGTTTTACGGTGTAAATGCCCAAACGGCATTGAAACTTGGTCATGCCCGCGGTGTTATCATCCTTGCCGCAGTTGAACGCGATATTCCAATCGCTGAGTATTCCCCCCGTGAAATCAAACGCGCCCTTGTCGGTAATGGCAACGCATCAAAACAACAAGTGCAGTATATGATTAATACCTTGCTGACTTTAAAAACCGCGCCTATCGGTTTTGATATTACAGATGCTCTTGCCGTGGCGATGTGTCATATTCATCGCTCCCAGAAACCCGCTCAACAATATACAAGCTGGAAAGATTTCGTCAACGCTCATCCCGAAAAAGTTAAAGAACGTAAAAAAATATGATTGCATCGCTCAAAGGTGTTTTGATACATAAAACTGCTACAGAAGCAGTGATTGATGTTAACGGAGTAGGCTATCAAGTTAATATCTCATTAACTACTTCCGAACAATTAGGGCAATTGCACGGTACGGTATCGCTGTTAACATATTTACATGTACGTGAAGATATTTTGCAGTTATATGGTTTTGCAACTGAAGAAGAACGGGAGTTTTTCCGGTTATTACTTTCCATTAGCGGTATCGGTCCAAAGATGGCACAGGGAATTTTATCAGGCATGTCAACTTCTGAATTACGTACTGCTATTATTGACGGCAATGTGACGGTTTTAACTACAATATCAGGAGTCGGGAAGAAAACAGCAGAGCGTATTGTTATTGAATTGCGCGATAAACTTTCTAAAACCGCCGCATCAAGTTCCTCGCTTATCCCTTCCGGTAAACAATTAAATTTGAAGCATGAAGCTATCAACGCTTTAATGTCGCTTGGTTTCCAACATGTTACAGCCGAAAAAGCTGTTCTTGCCGTCATGAAGGAATACCAAAATCAAAATCTTTCAGTTGAAGAGATTATCAAGTATTCACTTAGAAAAACGAGTTAGCTATTCCCCGTAGAAACAGACAGCATCTGTTTCGTATCTCGCCCATAAAAGATACCTACTCTACAGATACGGATGAGTATCTTTTTAATAAAATCCTTTTTAATAAAATCCCTCAACCCTCTTGCCTTTCTCTCTAAATTTTTCTACTTTCACTGAACTCATTTATCATAACATTGGTGAACTATGAACCGAAGAGATTTTATCAAGCTAACTGCTGTTACCGGCGCGGCTGTCTATATCGCAAAAGGGTCTGCGTTTGGGATGCAGAGTCCGAGATTTTCTGATCCCGATTTCAGAATACTTTCGGATGTTGCTCTTAATACGGCAAAATCCCATAAAGCGACGTATGCCGATATACGAATTGGTAGGTACCGAAATCAGTCCGTAAGTACACGTGAAAAACGTGTGCAGGACGTTTCCGATTCTGAAAGTTTCGGATTTGGTGTGAGAGTACTTGTTGATGGGACGTGGGGTTTTGCGGCGAGTAATATTGTTACAAAAGAAGAGATCGCTCTGGTAACAGAGCAGGCGATACGGGTAGCAAAAGCAAATTTAGTTATTCAGAATGACCCTGTCCAGCTTGCTCCTGTGCGTGCCTTTGAAGATGTTTGGAAAACACCAATCAAGAAAAATCCCTTTGATGTACCGATTGAAGATAAAGTTGCCCTGTTGTTGCTTTTGAATGAGGAAGCCCTGAAAGTAAAAGGCGCTTCATTTTGTTCTTCACGAATGGCAATGGTGAATGAGCATAAATTTTATGCATCAACTGACGGGTCATATATCGAGCAAGATTTATTTCGGATGTGGCCCACATTTACCGTTACCTCAGTAAACAAAGAGACAGGAAAATTTGAGAGCAGGAATAGTTACACCGAGCCGATAGGTAAAGGGTATGAATGTGTTGACGAAAAATTTTTATTCGAAGACGTTCGGAGAGCAGCTGAAGATGCTGTTGCAAAACACAAGGCAAAATCTGTAGAACCGGGAAAGCGTGATTTAATTTTACACCCGTCAAATCTATGGCTTACCATCCACGAATCAGTGGGACACCCTACTGAACTTGACCGTGCGCTCGGATACGAAGCCAATTATGCAGGAACAAGTTTTCTTACAACCGATAAATTAGGGAAAGAAAAATTCGGCTCTGATATTGTGAACTTTGTTGCAGATAAAACTCAGGCTGATGGTTTGGCAACATGCGGGTATGATGATGATGGAGTGAAAACAACGGAATGGCATTTAATAAAAGACGGTGTGTTTATTGACTATCAAACCATAAGAGATCAGGCGCATCTAATAGGGCAAAAAGAATCGCATGGATGTAGTTATGCAGATAGCTGGGCTTCAATACCATTTCAGCGAATGCCGAATGTCTCACTCGAACCCGGGAAGAAAACACTCTTGCTTGATGATTTAATTGCCGATACGGAAGATGCCATCATGGTGAAAGGGCGCGCAAGTTATTCCATTGATCATCAACGGTATAATTTCCAATTCAGCGGTCAAACGTTCTGGGAAATTAAGAACGGAAAGATAACGCAAATGCTCCGTGATGTTGCCTATCAGGCTAAAACACCCGAATTTTGGAACTCCTGCGATGCTATTTGCAGTAAAGAAGAATATTATTTAGGCGGTTCATTTAATGACGGAAAAGGTGAGCCGGGACAAAGCAATGCAGTAAGCCACGGTTGCACTCCTTCACGATTCAGACAGGTTAATGTTATCAATACAGGACGAAAAGTATGATACTGACAAAAGATCAGGCAGAAGAAATTGCCAAGAAAATTTTATCGTATTCTAAAGCAGATGATGTAGTCGTTTCGGTGGATACGGGACGAAGTTCGAATTTACGGTTTGCGAGAAATACGGTTACGACAAGCGGTACAAATCAGAATACTTCGTTGACGATAACATCAACGTTTGGAAAAAAGAGTGGTTCGTACACTGCCAATCAGGTTGATGATACAACCATAGCCGAAGCAGTAAAACGCGCCGAGGCTCTTGCCAAACTTGCTCCCGAAGATGGTGAATATCTTCCGCCTTTAGGGCCGCAATCGTATCCTGATGTGAAAGCATACATTGAAGCAACAGCAAATGTAACACCGGAATATCGTGTCTCTATGGTTCATGAATGTATGGATGAGGCGGTGGATGCGGGACTTATCGGAGCAGGATTTCTTGAGGATGGAGATAACAGTACACTCCTTGCAACAAGCAAAGGATTGATTGCGTACCATAAATCAACTTCGATTTCATTTTCAATGACAGCACGAACAAAAGACGGTACGGGTTCAGGGTGGGCGAGTGACGGAAGCAATGATTCGAATAATTTTGAAGCAATTGGCGCATCGAAACGTGCAGTAGAAAAAGGGAGGGAGTCAGCAAACCCAAAGACTGTTGACCCCGGTAAATATACTGTTATCCTTGAGCCGGAGGCAGTAAATAATCTTCTTGGGAATTTAGCATTCCGTTTGAGCGCACGAAGCGCCGATGAAGGACGAAGTTATTTCTCCGATGCAGATGGGAAGAATAAAATCGGTCAGCAATTATTCCCTGATGTTGTGCATATTTATTCTGATCCACTTCATCCGATAGCAACGGGATTTCCCTGGGGAGAGGATGGAATACCGAGCAGGAAAACGGATTGGATATCGAAGGGTGTGCTTTCTAATTTAAGTTATGACCGGTATTGGGCGCAACAAAAGGGGAAGGAACCGCTACCGTTTCCAAATCATATCATCATGGATGGCGGAAATGCATCGGTAGAGGAGTTGATAGCATCGACAGAGCGAGGAATACTTGTGACACGGTTTTTCTATATACGTGATGTCGATCCCAAATCAATGTTACTTACCGGACTAACACGCGATGGTGCATTTTTGATTGAAAAAGGGAAGATTACTACTCCTGTTAAAAATTTTCGTTTCAATGAAAGTCCCGTTACCGTATTGAAAAACATCGAGATGATGTCGAAACCTGTGCGTGTTCAAAACGGCGCGACGGGGAATCTTTTACCTGCGTTAAAAGTGAAAGAGTTTACATTTTCTAGTTTGAGTGATGCGGTGTAGATGACTTCCTTATTATTCTTAATAATTAATAGATTTCACGTTTTCCTATAAGAGGAAATTGAAAATTTTTACATTTACATAGTTTGATGTATGTCATACTATGTACAAATTTAATTTGTATAACAGTAGTTATTCGTTATCTTATTATACATCATTCCGCATATCCGGCTTTATCCTGTTCTAGTTATTATCATTCCTTTTTTTGATTAAGTATCGAGAAGAATCATCTTCTCATAACACAAGAGAGAGAGTACCTCTTTATCAAGTGTTGCCTCTACTGTTTTTAAAATCTCCGCGAAATAAACAATAATTGTTATTGAACATAAATTGATTGACCGGATTGTTATTTCGGGTCAATGCATCGTTTTAGAATGATTAAGTCTTCCAAAATATTATTTATTGTGTTTGTCCTATTTGCTCCTGTTGCCGGTTATGGACAGATCCGGAGTTTTGAACGCGCCTACTCTGATGTTTTCACAATATATAACAACAACTTTCTACTTGGTGAAGAAGATTTGGAATGTCATCCTTCGAGAATACACAACACTTCGGAGTATCAAATAGACATGAATTCGAGGTTTCATGATATTTATCGCGAACGCGTTGGTGATCGTACAACCTCACTGTCTCAGTTTGATGTGGGAATTGATGCTAAAGTACCGCTTTCATATTTCAATAAGAATTTTTTTCTCCAAACGACGATTGAAGAAGAACATTTTTCGTACAGAAGGAATAGCAGTTATCGAGGCATCGACTATACAGGGATTGATTTACAAACGATTTCATTTAAGAATATTCTGCTATTTCAGGGAGAATCAGATAATATCGGATTCATTGTTGCATTTAACAACGGTACGAAAAGCAGTAATGTGACAATTAATGAATATCCCTCTCCTCAAGGGGGAGGAATGGAGGATACCTATTTTTATAATCTGCTTGAACCTGCGTTTGGAAAATATATCTCTTTCGAGTTAGAAAGATATATATTTGAATTTGGTATTGAATACACAAGAGACATAGATACTAACCTGAATATTGGTTTCCAGTTGCATCGAACTTTAAACGATTATCCGGTCGGGATTCAGTATCTCAGCAGAGTTGAACAAATTGGAGGTGAAAAACAATTGGATGGAGGATTTCGATATGAAGATTACACAATGGGAGGAATTGCAGAATATAGATTTTATCCATTTGTGTTTCGTGCAAGGGCAGGTATTTCATTACCTGATTTGACGTTAGATATTCATCAAAATACTTCGATTCAAAGCAATAATGTTAACCTTGAGATGCTTCGTTTATTGGAAGGCGGATTTAAAGGAACAGGATACAATACAGGTTTGGGTTTAACGGCTTTTCTCACAGACGAAATAAAAGCAAGTGCAAGTTATGCTTTCATCAAGCGTGGATATTCCGGTCAGATTTTTGCTTCAACTCCTGTGTTAGGATTTGAGATTCTGCCTATCGCTCATCAACTGGATGTTACTTTTGAGGACAACATGAATACTGATTATTTTTCCCTGCTTCTCAATCATACACTTTCGGAGACATGGGAATACTCTTTCCGTCTGGAATATTTTACCTCTGCAAATAACGTTTTATACACATCGAAAATACTAACCGAATTTGGAATCGGAAACAATAAGGAAGATAATAAAGAATTGATAACAGCAGATTGCTATTCCTTAGGGTTACAAACACGATTTAATGTCATGAATAATATCGGTTTGAACATTTCTTTTGATCAAATCATACCGGTTCTGAACCAAGAGCGGTCGGGTGTGGAGCAAACCATAGAGCCACCGCCGGCGTCAGGGCAAAACGAGTTGGAAACAAGCAAATGGGGGGGCTCTCTCTATAGCATCTCCTTATACTATCACTTAAGATGAAAGGCAAATTATGAAAATAATAGTTACCATCCTGCTACTACTATCATTGAATGGCTTATATGCACAGTCGCCGGACCTGATTATCAATACCACCATTACACCTGAGTATGTCAGTTATCTCGAAACCGAACTCCTGGCATGTGATGATATAATTTTTATCCCTCCTTCGGATACGGCTCTCATGAAGGCATATGCCAAAAGAATATTTATTAATATTTCTTTAATGCATTATCGATATGACAGTTCGCTTCATAAACGAGATGCAATTCGAGATTCTTTGGACGTTGCCAATACGCGTATTGATGATTTTTATAATGTGAACATTAAGCCATTACCGCTTGATGATAGTAAATCATTCTTTGGAGAATTACTTGAATTATTCAAAGACCCGAGATATTCCGAGTTAAAAGATGAACTTGAACGGATATCGGAAAGTTATGCTTCTAGTCTCAATGATTTCGGGATGGAATCGATGGATGTCTTAATGTTTACTGTTGGCAAAGTAAGTCAGGTGATAAACGACTTTGATGAACTCCGGTATAATGAAATTCCATTTACCGTACGAATTGAAGCACACGGCAATGGTTTTTTAGAAACAATGGATTTCCATGAAACACATTTTCATCAGATTGAAAGAATTCACACCTTATTCTCTTCATCTTTAGAGTCATTTGTGATAGCGTCAGAACGATTGGGAATGTTTCAAAATGGAGATATATCCTCTGATTCAGTGATTCAATCATTAAAACTCTCAATGGACTATTTCACAAAGGCATTAGATTCACTATCGCTATTCCTTAATAGTCCTCCGCTTGATCTGTTGGCGCTTAATACTACATGGATCGATGATACAAAAAATACCTGCAATGAAGTGACAGGATTATTGAATGGAAACAGATATACAATCGGTGATGATAGTATTACGATACGGCCTATTGCTCTTCTTGAGAATCCAATTCAAGATTGGGAAGTGATCTTCTTGGATTATTACAGAACTTCTGATCGTGCGTCATACACGTTTGGGAACTTGTTTCCTGAGGCTTTGCCTGTTTCCGTTATGAATCAGTTAAATGAGGACATGGTTATCAACGGTTCAGATACTGAGGAAGATATGAAGGCGCGTATGATGACAATGAAAGGCGCTTTTTTGGATTCGATTTCTCAAGGAAAAGTGACTTCATCTAATGTATTTGGAGCGGCTTTGACTCAAACCTTTTTTTATATGTTTGATCTACAACAGGAGATAGCGGATTTAACCAATTATATTGACAGAGGAGATTTTAGAGAACCGTTCCATTTTCAAGTTCTCAATAATACATCTCTTACCGATAGTATCACAACCTATTTTAACATGGCTTGTACAGACGATCAGATGATGTTTACCATGTTAATGATAACAGAGGAGCAGACTTTACCATATACCGTGGATGCAACAAGTAAGATAGTGCCATTCTATTTTTCATATGATATGGCTGTGAATCTTAAAAAAGTCGCACTGGATTTACATGAAGCACAACAAGAAATTCAGAGCACTATCCGCTCGCTTGATGAGGAAATGAATTTGATGTTCAATCTAAGTTTGGATCCGAATCATCTTGATTTTTCAAATGTGCATTCACCGCTTGATTTTATTCTCGTTCTTGAGTCTTCAAATCCCGATTTCCTTGACATGACAGCTTACGGGATAAGTAAACTTCAGGATGCCCGTTCGCATCTAAGAGAAGGGTTATCTGAATTAGCGGATTTTACAGGAAATATGCACAATATGCTGGATTCACTGGCAGTGTATAGATCAGAATATGAAGTAAAGGAAAGTGAGTTTTATGATCGAATTACTGAGTTTAATAATTTTATTCAGGAATTGAATAATGATTTTCAATTCCCCGATTCAACTACCTATATTGATAATGAACGAGTGAATTTTTCAGCCTGGTTTGATAATCCACCTCAAGATATGCTTCAAAAAATGAAATATTTCTTTGATGAAGACTCAACGACAGATAATACTATGGGAGGATTTTTCCCTGACGGGCGTTTTGTTGTTGATGTTCCATTTCAGGATCAACTTCCCACGGGGTATAGCGTTTCTCAGAATTATCCGAACCCGTTCAATCCTACAACAACGATTGAGTATCAAGTTGCGATTCAAAGTTATGTTACATTAACAATCTTCGATGTTCTTGGAAGAGAAGTGAAAACATTACTCTCTCAAGAAATGTCTGCCGGTAGATATAATGTCTCCTGGAATGCCGAAAACATTGGAGGGGGTGTGTATTACTATCGGTTTACTGCAGGTTCCTACTCGGAAACAAAGCGCTTAATTTTAGTAAAGTAGAGAGTTAGATTAAGGCCATTGATTAAAATGTAAATCGATTAAAAGCCCACAAACAAGAATTACTTACAGGGCTAACTCTTGACGGTATCTTCCATAATAAGAATTGCCGTTAAGGGATAGCCCTGTCTTATTTATAATATTTTGGGTTGTTTTGCTTTTGTTCTTACAAATTATGAGCGGTATACCCGTGTTTAATGGAACTCGCTTGCCAATTAAAAATCTGTTTGATTATTTAGAAACCGGGGAAACAATTGAACGGTTTTTTAGAGGATTTTCCCTCAGTAACAAAAGAGCAAGTGATGGGATTATTTGAGAAACTTATAGGTTTTCCAGTTTGAGTGATGCGGTGTAGGGGGTGACTGATTAATCTTCTTTTTTTACATTAATATTGTATTGTTTGCAAACACCAATAAACTCTTCCCACATTTTAGTATTAATATTTTTTGCTCCGTAGGATTTAGATTGAAAGGAATTTGTAGTAACTCTTAATGAATAAAACAATTCTCTATAACGATATTCAAGACTCATTTCTTTTATTTCATTTATTTTGTATTTGTGCTCCTTCCAAAACCAAATATAGTTTTTTACAATCAACTCATCTTGAGAGAAGATAAAATAATGCAATATATTACTAATACGAATAGAAAGAATTAAAAGAACAAAAGCAAAAGTGGTTAGCGCTATGGTCTCAAATGAGTAATGCTTAACTACCATAAAAATAATCGTTGCCAAACATATCGCTGCATAAAAGGAAAGTACCCGGTAAGGATTGCCTTTGAAGCGGATTTCTTGAGGAACGAAAATGCTTTTTGGGGCTGTAGGATGAATATCAACAGTTCCTTTGAAAGCTTGATAGGCATTATTAAGCGTTGTGCGTAATTCTGGGCTATTCTTATAATATTTTAACCAAATAATGATCTCTTTATTATTGACTAATTGTAAAACTGTGACTTCTTCTCCATAAGATATAATGGATCGACGTTTAGCTATTAATTCAATCTTGGAAATTTCATCCCAATGATATTTTTTCCTGCCAAGAATAGAAGTGAGAGTTACTGAATCGCTGTTTATCGTAATAATGGGAAATTTAGTAAGGATGAGATAGAAGGTAAATAATATACAAAAAGTTAATATACTAGATTCTAAGGAATTGAAATCGTAAAGTAAGAGAGCAAGTCCCAAAAAAATGAGTAAATAAAAAAACTGAGCGAAATTAAAGATTGAATATTGACTTTTAAAATCAATGAACATAATGCACTTAAATAATATCCTCAGTCTGTTGAGAATCGGATAACATTGTTAGAAAATCAGTTAATAGATAAACCGTCGGATAGAATATTATTTTTTTCACTTTTTAAAACTTTAGCTTGAGTTTGGAATTCTTTTAAAGCACTTTTCCCCAACTCACCAACAAATTCCTCAAACTTAAAGCCGGCAGTCTCAGCAAGTTTCTTTATTTGGGTTGAATCTTCAAAGAGTGCAACTAATTGTGCTTTCAACGTCGCTGTTACTTTTTCCTGTGGAATCATTCCAACAGCATCGACTAAAACAAACCAGTCCACTAACTCTTCAAATTGTTCTTTGCTGAAATAGACTTCATCCTGCCATTGATTGATACCAATAAATTGTTCAACAGAGGGTAGCTCAAGTATGGAAACTAATCTTTTAGTAAATGAAAGTGATTTTTCATGTGCTGATGAATATTGCATTAATAATTTCACAAGTTCGAAATCTCTTGATGTATCAGCGCTTTTTAGATGCGAGAAGGCATCTTTAATGATTCGATCAAGTTTCCAGTCATCAATGATATTGGATGTGTCTTCTCGTAATCCCGTAAGATGATTGAGTGAAAGCCAGCACACTGCAACATGCCAGCCGATGTGTTCCTCTGCTTTTGAGTTTGAAATTTTTGTTTGGATGAGTGTTTTCAATTCTTTTGATATTGCGCTCTTTACTGGTGTTTCAATAGAAGTAAGTTCAAGCAATGCCGAGTATGCTGACTGAAGCTGTTTAAGTTCGTTTTCAGGTTTAATAAGTTGTTTATCAAACCTGCGGGCGAGGTTTGTCATCTCGTTGAAATTGTTTTCAAGCAATCGTAATGCCTTTACAGAAGTCTTTCCTTTTTTTCTTCCGTAGTGCATTGTAGAAAGCGTTGATTCGGTAAGTAAATTGCGAATACGTTCGTGTAATGGTTCTAATCGCAAGAGAGCGAGTTCTTCATCAATTGAACGAACACCCCGTCCGTTTAAACGTTCTGCTAACTGATGGTATGGTTTATCAACAGAGGCAAAATCTTCCCTGAAATCTAAGAAAAGATGATATTTATAACCATCCAGTGTGACCCGAATTCCCTCTTCCCGAATTTCTCTAGTTGAAAACAAACATTCAAGTTGTGTAATTTGATCCTTAAAAATATAATACGAATCGGTATTACCGGAAATCCAAAGTGCATCGACTAACGAGGTTTGTACCATTGAATTATTGATAAGTTGTTGCGCCGCCGTAAGACTAATACTGCCCTGCACCCGACCATACGCATTGTTGTACATCACTAAGGAGCGTTCCGTTCCATAACGGTTCGTGTGTACAAACACATCTTCGTTAACCGTCCCATCATCATTGAGAAAATCGTAGAGTTGGAAGTTCTCAACCTCGGCAAAGAGGTATCGCTTTTTCAAAAGCGGTACAATTTCTTGTTCATGCCTGTATACAAGATGATAATCGGGTTGTTCGTCATAATATGCTCGGCGGTATTCCATACCGTATTTTTCCGTAAAGCCTTCAATTTGTCCGTGACCAAACATAGGCAAACCGGGGAGCGTCAGCATCATGATACAAACACCGAAATATTTATCATGACTTCCGAACTGTGCAACGGCAGTTTCTTCGTCAGGGTTGCTCATGAAGTTGACATGTCGTTTGAGAATCTGAGGGTTAAACTCCATTACATTTTTAATCGACTGCTTGAAGTTCGCGTTCTCTTCCTTTTTCAACATGTGCATGAATGCGCTATTGTATACGCGATGCATTCCAAGCGTGCGGACAAAATATCCTTCCATCAACCAAAATGCTTCTGCAAGCAATAACGTATCAGGCACCTCTTGCTGAACACGATCAACTACTTCCCGCCAGAACTCGATGGGCATGAGTTCATCAAATTGTTCTTTACTCATGCCGAACATTGCCCGCGATGGAACTGCGCCTGCTGTTCCGGGTTGAGGAAACCATAATCGTTGATAATGTTTCTTTGCCAAAATCATGGCGGCATCGAAACGAATAACAGGAAACATTCTTGCTACATGAAGTATTGTTTGGATAACGGCTTCGCGCACTTCCGCTTTTATAAAATTAAGCTGTGCTGTATCGTTCCAGGGCATATTGGTTCCATCATTGCCATGGTACAAATATTTTACATCACCGGTATAACGGTCAAGTCGTTTGAAGACAACTGCGGCATCGCTTCTACGCCAATAGCCGTCTTCAAGGAAAACGCCAACACGATCATTATAGCTTAAATCAGGACCATTGAATGAATAATTGGGATAAGGAGGAAAATCGGTTTGAACGAACCAATCAGGATGATTAATGACCCAATCAGAATCCATTCCCATATGATTTGGAACCATATCGCATGCCAGACGTAATCCCCGTAATTTTGCTCTCTCGCGTAAATTAACGTACGATGTATGTCCTCCTATCTCATCACTTATGTCATAGTTCTCTAAGGAATATGCCGATGCTTCCGCATCAATATTTCCGTGGATATGTTTAATGCTTTTAGATGCACGACTGCGATTCCAAATACCTATCAGCCACAGCCCTGTTATGCCGAAGGAGGCGAGGCGATCAAGTTCTTCATCAGGAATTTGATCAAGCCGTGTGATGGGGCGGGAATATTTTTTACTGAGTTGATGTAACCACACGAAAGCGTTTTTTGCAATAAGGACAAGTCTTGGCATCCAGCTGAGGTCAGCGGAGAATTTTTCCGGCTCAGGTTCTTGTTCTACTCCTGTAGAATCTTTCGTAAAAGTCGGTACTGGGGGCGATTCCTTTTCCCACAGACCATCCCCCCGAAACACAGGAAATGAAATATCAGGACGGATAGCGCGATCTCGTTCTGCCTGTTCTTTGGTTTCGGTGGTGTCTAATGATAAGAAGTATTTACCTTCTTCTTTCAGAAAATCGATAGCTTGAAGTATATGCATTCCGCTTGAATACCGTTCGGTGTATTTTTTCCAGTGCGATTCAACGTATGCAAGTTGATCTGTAAGCGAATTCGGAGATGAGGTGATTGATGACATTAACATTTTAATGAGCGGTTGTTCATCAGGTGCAAGGGTAGGTTGTCGATCAAAAAATTGTTCGATAAGCGAGACAATAAAAATGTATCGCTGATCATGAAAGACACTTTGTTCCTCAATCAAATCCGCCATAGCGGAAAGAGCAGGATTACTGTGTTGGAGGTGAAGAATAATCAATTCTTCGAGAAGAATTTGTCTGTTTTGTGTTTGCCCTGTTTTACCGTTCAGGAAGTCATCAACCGATTGCTCCCCTTTATAGACTGATAACGGTGGATAGGCGTGTGCTACTTGCTTAAAAAATGTATCTGTGGTGATCCGACCAATCTCCGAGATAATGAATTCTTCACATTCAGCAAAAATGTTTTTATTCACTTCCTCTTTATATGCCTTCATCACAAGATGAAATAATTCATGGAGGAGACCCATTGCATTCAGTTGTGCGGGTTGAACGAGGTGAATCGTTTGTGGATCCGTTGCTTTCATTTTTTTATTGATGACATCGGCAAGGAGCTGAGCCGCACGGTAATTGGGTATGATTATATTCCCTTGAATAGAATAAAACGATTGCGGGAATTGGAATTCATCTCGGGCTTTCCTTCTCACATAAAAGTCGCGATCAATAAGCAGTTCAGAGTGTTGGCAATGGGATATCATACAGTAAGTAGATTGATTGAAATCATGATGATTCAGTAGCGGATTTAGCCGCGAAACAGGCTGTGTTTTATCATTAAGAGAATGTTTCATAGAATGGAAAAGTACGGAATATGATGTGACAAAACAAGTATCTTGGATGCTCATGTGAATAAAAAAAGGTGGACAATTTGTTTGTTCACCTTTATATCATTAATGCAAAGTTTGATAGTCCTACCAAGCATACCCGATATCAAAACGGAGAGCGGGAGAAGTTCCATCATAATCATTGATGACGTCACCTGAACGGAGATTCGTGTAGTAGTCGATACCGATGCCGAGACCTATTGCAAAGTCATCGACGGGAAACCATTGCCAACCCGCTAAACCTCCGATAGAAAAAGGTGACATAATTTCATCTCCATTTTCTTCATTTAAAAAATTCATAGAAATATTGGGTGCGAAGTAGAATCCTCGCGGCGCTTTTGCCGATGGATAATATCGAAACTCAGCATTAAAGCCAAACCCTGTAGTTCCGCCAATTGTTGGGGTTTGAATTCCCGCACCGATTGCTGAAGTATTGTTGAGTTTTTGGAGGTACGAGATATTATAAAAAAGAAAGAACTTTAACGGATTGATGATGATGATGGAGTGGTAAGGGGTGATATCTTCAGTCGTGGAGACGATGACAGATTTTGTAATAGTTGTGTCGCCGTGTTTGAGCGAATCAACGGAAGTGCGGGTTTCTACTGTTCGTTCCTGACTGAACAGGTTACCACTAAGAACAAAGAGAATGATGAAGCCAAAGAAAAACTTGGGGATCATTGCCGTTCCTTTCCTATTTATGAAGTAAGATAGGTGTTTTTGAAGTTATTGGCAAATGAAAGGAGCGTCCGGTGCAAATTGACACGACAATTAGTTTGCGTTGTGTCAAATCGCTACGAGCATTTTATTTTGATGAGTTTTGTTGTTACTTCGACATCAAAATTATTGGAATGAAATTCCAATAATGTTCCTTCGGGATATTTTTTTGCTTGTTGAGCCATATCTATGACCCAATCAGGAAACGCTTCTCTGTTTATTTGAAGCAGAGCATTATCACCGAGGACCATTCTATATTTGAAACCGCCATCAATTGGAAAAAGATAGAAGAGACGTTTTTTCTTTCGGTTGTAGGTAACGTACCAGCCGGATGTTTTTGAGAATTTCCATTCTGATGAAATGTCTGTATACACAGATTGGAGTGATAATATAGTTTTTTCAATAAGCTGATATGATTGACCGATTCGTTTTTTAAGGTCATTTTCAGATGGGTGTTTTGCGGGGTTGGTGAATATGGTGTTAGGCATAAATGTTATTTTAGATATTATTTTGTAGGGACACGGCGTTGCCGTGTCCAAATACATCATAAATATAATTCATCATCATTCCAATTCAAGGGGTTGTTGATAATATATTCTCGAATACGAAATAATTCATATTCATTTCTGATAATATGTTCATAATAGTTTTTTTGCCAAAGACGTTTTTCTATGGCTGGGAAAGTATTGAGTGTTTGTTTAGAGGGGTGGGTTGGGGACGCGATGTTTTGGGATGTGGCATGAGGGGACACGACACGCCGTGTCCCTACGGGTTTTGTGGATAATTCGTTTATGCGTTTGGTGACGGCAGATTTGAATGAACCAATAATGGTGGATAGTGATCCGGGAATTGGTTTTCCGAATTCGCGAATTGGTATTTTGTTGTTTGTTTTTGTGGCTGGGGGGACATGGCACGCCATGTCCCTACGGGGTTCATTTACGATTTGAATTATGCCGTGAAAATGATTGGGCATTATTATGTATTCATCTAATTCGACATTATTTCGTAGCATTGCCGTTCTTTGCCATTCTTCTTCGACTATTTGTCCATAAGGATTTAATGACATTACTCCATCTATTATTTCACCGAATACACACACTTTATCCTGTACACATATTGTTACAAAATACAACCCGGATTGGGTGTAATCATAATCCTTTAACCGGATGGAACGGCGGTGGTGTGTTTCGGGGTGGAAAGGCATGGGGGGTAGCGAAGTGTAGGAAAGATATTTAAAATAAACATTCTTCTAAAAATTATTCGTAGGGACACGGCAACGCCCCCGCTAGGCGGGGCGGGCAGTGTCCCTACGATTGTGACACATTAAAATCTGTTTATTTACATGCTAAATTTCAACCCCGAATTGGTATCGTTTGCGGGATTGCCTAATTCTTTCAACATCTTAAAATGACTTACCATTGCTGTTGCAAAATATGGTTGTGAGTTGTATGGTAAATCAAACTCTTTGGCTGTGGATTTTACAATCTTGGAAATATGTTTGTAATGAACATGACAAATATTCGGGAACAAGTGATGCTCAATTTGATAGTTTAAGCCACCGATGCACCACGAGAAAAATTTGCTGGAAGGGGAAAAATTTGCCGTTGTTAATATTTGATGAATTGCCCAATTGTTTTCCATAACTCCTAAATCATTAGGTAGTGGATATTCAGATGTCGGCATGACATGAGCAAGTTGGAATATACAGCTAACAATAAATCCTGAAACGAAATGCATACTTAAGAATGAAAGAAGAATCAGCCAAGGGGATGCAGGCATGAGAATCATAGGAAGCACAAGAATGTACGCGTAGTATACTACTTTCCAGATGATCAGTTCGGTGATTAGCTTTTTGAAACTACCCTGACTTGAAGCAATACCTTTTTTCTCGAAGCGGAATACCTGAAAAAATTCTTTTGTTGTTATCCATGAAAGCGTGAGAAAGCCATACAAGAACCATGCATAGTATTGCTGTAATTTGTGAAATTTGTAATGTTTTTGATGGGGCGAAAAGCGAACAGCTCCGCCGATGGGATCAATATCTTCATCCATTCCTTCAATGTTTGTATAAGAATGATGGAGTATATTATGCTGAATTCTCCATGTGGCTCTGTTGCCGCCAACAAGATTGAGGAAGTAGGAAAGGTAATTGTTGACCTGTCTGTTCTTTGAATACGCGCCGTGGTTAGCATCGTGCATAATGGATAAACCGATACCTGCCATGCCCACTCCCATGACGACCCAGAGTAAAAAGATAACCCAGGGGTTGGTGACGACACCCGACAGCATAATCCCGAATGGTACGAGGTATAACGAAGCCATAACAATCGTTTTTAGCACCATTTCTGCATTTCCGAAACGGTCAATGTTATTAGATTGAAAATACTCGTCAATACGTTTTCTGAGAGTTTGGAGAAATTCCGTGTCTGTTTCTCTCGGAAATTTTGCAGTGCTATGGCTCATTCTTTGACCAATTTATAATGGATAATGCGGTGTGGATATCCCAGAGGGGGCTCACACCTAACTTAAGCCTATAATATAACAAAATATGCGGTGAATAGAAATGATGAATTGAGGAGGGAATATTGGTATGAATATGCTTTTAATTACGGAAATATTGAAACAAAATAGAGTTTAACCCTCAACATCATCGTGTGGAGACGATTGTATCAGGCTAAACTCCATATATATTAAATATGAACCTAAATATATCAATAGGTGATACTTAACAACCTTATTTTTGCAGTACAAGCTTTTTCATTTGAACAACATCTCCGCTTGAAAGACGGCTGAAGTAAACACCGCTTGCAAGTCCGGAAGCATCAAATGTTGTTTCATATCTTCCTGCTGTAACTATTTGGTTGACCAATGTAGCGACTTCTTTACCTGTAATATCAAACACTTTAAGAGAGACAAAGCCGGTAACAGGCACATCAAATGAGAATGTTGTTGTTGGATTAAATGGATTAGGATAGTTTTGTTCTAAATTATAACTTACAGGGAGTTCTTTTGAAGGAAGTATTCTAACTCCTGTTGGTGTTGCAAGGTCTGCAGTTTTAGCGTAGAAGACTTTGTTCGAAAATATTGTAGGGAGCGAAAAAGGCTCTATGGTGAATCCCATGTTATCGTATGAACCTGCAAAATATAAATTCATTGAATTATCCACGAATAAATTCATGTTCCCTTGAATATTTCCTGTGTTGTTCACGCGCTTGAGCCATAGAACATTTCCGGTAGTATCTAATTGGGAAATGAAATAAGGATTACTACTGTTAATTCCGGCGGCTTCTGTGGAGTCACCACCAAGGAATAATTTTTTGCTTCCCATTCGTCCCATCATATATAACTTGTTGTCAGCACCAATCCTGATTATTTTTGCATAATGTGAACGTTCTCCTGTAGCCTGTTTCAACCATACTAACGAACCGTTTGAGGAATACTTCGCGTACATTAATTCTACGAGATTGCCGCTACCTTTAGTTCCAATAGCAAGAGTTTGTGATGTGCCAAGAACAGAGAGTGTTCCGCTGAATGCTCCGCAAAAATAAAAATTACCGTTAGCATCTTCGGTAATTGTTCCCGTTTCGGTTAGTACGGTGCCACTGCTTTTTCCGCCGCCGCTCCAAGTCAAACTGCCGGTATTATCAAATCGCGCAACAATAAAATCTGCCGTAGAAGTGGTGAAAGCTTGTCCAGCAAGTGTAAAATTATTGGTGTAACTGCCCATGATAAAAATATTATTTCCGGTTGTGCCTATCGCCTTTACATTAAAGTAAGAATATGTGCCAATGAGATGCTTTCTTTCTAATGTTTTTGCTCCAATGCTGTTTATCTTCACGATACCGAATGTATCTTGGGCGGGTGTCTGCATATTCATGTATGCAAGAACTATTTCACCTGAAGGATTCACGCCTATCTGGGAAGAGCCGTTATATTTCGGCAATATTTCCGTTGACCAATTAAAGCTACCGTCAGCCGAATTGATACTCATCGTCTGGAGTGATGCAAATACATCTCCGGTAGTCTCAATCACGAGATTTCCATCATAATTTAAAGTGTCCACGAAATAATAACTAAGGTAGAGTTTGCCGTTGTTATCACCGGAAAGACCCGTAGTACCTATGTAGTAGTTTGTGTTCGTGATTCCACTTTTCTTCCAAACGAGATCTCCATTTGAGTTGTATTTTACTATAAAGATACCGTACATGGAGGTGGTGGGAGTTATAAGCGAGTCGGTATCTAGATAAACCTTATCGCGGTACGTAGTTGCGATGTAGATGTTACCCTGACCATCAACAAATTCAGAACGATTAGCACGTCCATTTGAGCCCGGAAGATAGGTGCCATAGGCTAAATTTTTTGCCCAAGCCCATGTTGGAATTTGAGCTGAAACATTTATACAGAATATGAATGTACAAGCAAGAACAGTAAAAAATTTCATGATGATATTATGATTTGTTGTTAATGAGAATAACGTATATGGCAGGGACACAAACAGCTATGTCCTTACATAACTATTACAAATAATATCAATTGAATTGAGGCAGGAATCAATACCCCATTAGGGGTATTTTGAATGAAGATAGGGGATTTACAGCCAGGTTAACGATTAATTCCACATGGGTCTATTCAAAAAGTTATTAAAAAATCTGATCCGTTCTCATGCAACACGAAAACATTGAAAATTCGGATTATTGGATTCTTGTTTTCCCAAAGAGCACTTTTATTGGGGTGTCACGGACCCTTAGGCTCTCCGAGAACTAATATTTATATAGATACTGTCAGGTTGATCGTAGACTCATCCATAAGCAGATGCGCCTGTGGTGCAGAAGCCTCGTTTTCGTTTCAATTTTGAATATAGATTCCCGTGAACATAATTTTATTTGAGTTCTCGGACAGCATCGTGTCCATGATGCCACAAATTAAAAATACAATCAAATTTGGGCAGGAAAACTCATTGTCATTGGGAATGTTTCTTCGTGGTAGGGGATTGTGTTGCATTTTGAGCCATCCTGTGACCATGTAAAGGCAGTTTTATTGTTAGTGTTGAATTTTTTAATTGAGGGGGGAAAATCCTATATTTAGGATAATTATAGCCAAATGAACCATTTCTCATGTTAGGAATTTTTGATGCAACGATTGATTCTTGCAATGCTGTTTGCGATTGCTCTGCTTGGTACGTTTTATTATACAGCCAAGTCAACAAGGCAGAACGCTGATATGCTGTTAATCAATGGAAAGATTTATACGTTTGATGAACAGAATACTGTTGCTCAGGCTGTTGCTTTCAGTAACGGGAGTATTGTTGCAGTTGGTTCAAGCGGTGATCTTATAAAGAAGTTTCCCGGTGTGAAGACTATTGATTTACAGGGGAAAACAGTTTTACCCGGACTTGTTGATGGTCATGCGCATATTCTTGGCGAGGGAGGGCGTATCATGAATCTTGATATCGTTGGGACATCATCGCCGGAGCAAATTGCGGAGATGGTTGCAAAGCGTACAAAAGATGCCCTACCCGGCTCATGGGTTCTTGGCAGAGGGTGGGATCAGAATGATTGGGAGAAGAAAGTATTTCCTACCAAAGAAGTTTTAGATAAAGTTGCTCCAAATAATCCCGTGATGCTTAGAAGAGTAGATGGTCATGCCGTGTGGGTGAACAGTAAAGCGTTGGAACTTGCAGGCATCACATCGCGCACTCAAGACCCTGAAGGCGGGAAGATTATGCGTGATGCAGAAGGTAACCCTACCGGTGTGTTTATTGATAATGGGCTTGATTTAGTTGATAAGGTTGTTCCTCCGTTAAGCGATGCAGAAGTTGAGCAACGTTTACTTGCTTCAATGAATGAATGTGCAAGTTTGGGATTAACACAAGTCCATGATATGGGCGTGACGATTCAAACCCTTCGCGTGATGAAAAAGATTATTGATGAAGGAAAATCTCCCATCCGAATATATGCCATGATTGAAGGCACGGGAGAAACATGGGATTATTATTTGAAGCATGGTCCTGAAATCGGGTATGGCAATAACATGCTCTCGGTACGGGGAATAAAAATGTATATTGATGGAGCGCTTGGTTCACGCGGAGCGGCGTTACTTGAAGATTATAGTGATGATGCGGGGAATAAGGGGTTACTCCTCAACTCAGAATCAAAGTTGGATTCTGTTTGTAAGCAAGCGGCAGAGCATGGCTTCCAGGTGTGTACTCATGCTATTGGCGATAGAGGGAATAATATCGTGCTGAATACGTATGAAAAGAATTTAAAGTATGTTACAGGCGGCGGAGCATCGCTCCGGTGGCGTGTTGAACATTGTCAGGTGCTTGCACCAACTGATATACCGAGATTTACAGCTTTAGGAATTATTCCATCTATGCAACCGACTCATGCAACATCAGATATGTATTGGGCTGAGGAACGATTGGGAACTGAACGAGCTAAGTATGCGTATGCGTGGCGTTCATTGATTGATTCTCATTCAATTGTTATCGGCGGGTCTGATTTTCCTGTAGAGCGTGTGAATCCGTTATTGGGGATTTATGCGGGTGCAACCCGTACTGATATAAAAGGGAATCCAGAAGGGGGCTGGCATCCTGAACAGAAAATGACTCGTGAAGAAGCGGTAAAAGCCTTTACCTTATGGCCTGCGTTTGGCTCTTTTGAAGAAAAAAATAAGGGTACGATTGAAGTCGGCAAATGGGCTGATGTTACCGTGTTGACAAAGGATATTATGACAGTTCCTCAAGAAGAGATTTTTTCAACGATGGTTGATATGACTATTGTGGGGGGAAGGGTAGTGTTTTCTCGGTAGGTCAGTAATCAGTAATCAGTATGTCAGTAATCAGTAGTCAGAAGAAAGTCATATGTTCTTTGTACTTAATTCTTTGTACTTCGTAGATAGTGGGCATACTCAGTTGTTAATGGTTATTAGTCATTCTATTGCTTGATAGGTAATGTAGGGAATCCTGTTATTGAATAAAGAAGATTCCTGCTAAGAACCTTTCGGGAATGACAATAGAATGTGTTTTGTTTAACATCAGTTAGAAAGCGATAAGTGGATGCTTTGTGGTTGTTAACCACTACCAGAGAACTGTCTCAAAAGTTTTAAAAAGGTGTAGGCGCAGGCTTCATGCCTGCGTTTTTGATCTGGAAACGCACCCATAAAGGGTGCGGCTACAGTATTATCTGGCTATTGAGACAATCCCGAACAGACTCTATGACTCTATTTGCTTTACAGTTATTACACAATTCTTATTTGTAGTACGACATAGAAATATACTCCACAATCAAGGAGCAACAATAACATATCTTACGGGTATGTTTGTTCTTAACAATTTTACCAAACCGAATCTAAAACTTTAATCCTGAAAAACCATGTATAAGAAACGATTATTTACACCCGGACCTACGCCAGTTCCTGAACAAGTGATGTTGGCAATGGCTCAACCCATGATTCATCACCGTCATCCTGAATTCATTGAACTGTTTGACCGGGTAAACGAAAACTTAAAATATTTATTCCAAACACAACAGCCAGTATATACGCTTACAAGTTCCGGAACCGGGGCGATGGAAACCGCAGTATGCAATCTCCTCTCAGCGAATGATGTTGCGTTGTTTGTCAACGCAGGAAAGTTTGGCGAGCGGTGGGGTGAAATCTGCAAAGCATACGGAGTACAGACTGAAGAAGTCACTGTGAAATATGGTGATGCAGTTGATCCCGATGAAATTGTAAAGCGACTTAAAGCGCGCCCTGAAATTAAAGTAGTGTTTGTCACCCATAGCGAAACATCAACCGGAGCGGCACAGGATATTAAAACAATTGCTCAAAAAGTTCATGCCGTATCGGATGCATTAGTAATTGTTGATGGCATTACGTCCGTCGGTTCACTTGAAATACGTATGGATGAGTGGGGACTTGACGGAGTGTTAACGGGTTCGCAGAAGGGTTTAATGATTCCTCCGGGACTTGCATTTATTACCATCAGCGAACGAGCCTGGAAATGGGTTGATGAATCGAAGTTGCCGAAATTTTATTTCAGTTTGAAAAAAGCGAAGAAGGCAATTACAGGAGAAGGTACCCCGTGGACTCCGGCAGTTTCCCTCATTATTGGTGTTGATGTTGCATTACAAATGATTCGCCAGGAAGGCATTGAAAATGTTTGGGCACGTCATCAACGATTAGCCGATGCAGTTCGTGAAGGATGTAAGGCAATTGGGTTAAAATTGTTTGCTTCTTCACCTTCCAACGCATTAACTTCTGTTCATTTGCCGGAAGGTATCGATGAAAAACAGTTTACTAAGGTTGTAAAAGGTAAATACGGCTTAACGTTGGCAGGTGGTCAGGGTGAGATGAAGGGAAAGATTTTCCGTGTTTCTCATCTCGGTTATTATGATGATTTCGACGTACTTTCCGTTGTTTCCGGGTTAGAATTAACATTTGCTGAATGCGGATTGAAATTTGAAATCGGCACAGGCGTAAAAACCGCGTTAGCTCTCCTCAATAAAAAGTAGGAATAAATTTTATGAAAATATTAATTTCTGAACCGATTGAGTTGCAGTGTGTTGAGATACTGAAGTCGGAGGGATTTGAGGTTGATTACAAACCAACAATGACTCCCGACGAGTTGAAACAATCCATTGGCGAGTATGCGGCTCTTGTTGTACGAAGTGCGACAAAGGTTACAGCCGAAGTGATAGCAAATGCAAACAACATGAAAGTTATCGGGCGGGCAGGAACCGGTGTTGATAACATTGATATTAATGCGGCAACACGTAAGGGCATCATTGTGTTAAATGTTCCCGGCGGTAATACAGTTTCAACTGCCGAACATTCCATTTCCTTGTTAATGGCATTAGCAAGAAATATTCCTCAGGCTCAACAGAGTTTGAAGGAAGGAAGATGGGATCGCAAGAAATATGTCGGTGTTGAATTGTGCGGGAAAACACTTGGTGTAGTTGGACTTGGTAAAGTAGGCAGAGAAGTAGCAAAACGACTTCTTGGATTCGATATGAAGATTATTGCATTCGATCCGGTTCTCTCGCCTCAAGTTGCGGCAACATTAGGAGTTGAACTTGTTGATCTGGATACGTTGTTACGTCGCTCCGATTTTATTACGATTCACACACCATTAACGAATGATACACGAAGTCTTATTGATGCGCGGGAACTTGCACTCTGTAAGAAAAGTGTTCGCATTGTGAATTGTGCACGTGGCGGTATCGTGAATGAAAAAGCATTGCTTGATGCCTTAAATGCAAAAACAATTGCAGGTGCGGCTCTTGATGTTTATGAAAAAGAACCCCCTGTCGGGCAACCGATTATTGAGCATCCGAATGTAGTTGTTACGCCGCATCTCGGCGCATCGACGGAAGATGCACAGGAAAAGGTTGCCGTTGAAATTGCGCATCAGGTCAACGATGTATTGAAAGGGAAAGATATTATCGGCAGTGTGAACGCCGAAATTATCCGGCAGGCAATGCGGGAAGAACTTCACCCATATCTTGAACTTGCAGAGAAGATGGGATTGTTGACTGCCCAATTGATGCAAGGGAAAATGAGCAATATTCATATTCAAACAAGCGGTGCGCCTGTGAATGAAGTAAGCGCGGCGGTTGCATCTGCGGTGTTAAAGGGTATGCTGGGTCAGATTCTTGCCGAGCCTATAAATTATTTGAATGCGCCGTTAATTGCAATGGAACGCGGATTAAATGTGCAGACGACAAGCACAGGTGATAATAAGCAATTCCATCAATTGATAACAGTCAGTTATGAGACCGATAAGGAAAAACGAAAGTTTTCCGGAACCGTGTTCGGCGAGAATAATATGCGGCTTGTACAGATTGACGGGTTCAATTTTGAGATCAAACCGGAAGGGCATTTGTTATTCTATTATAATCAGGATAAGCCCGGTATGCTTGCGGCAGTTGGTGCGAGTTTGGCAAAGATGAAGATAAACATTGCCGGAGTATCACTGGGAAGATATGCGCCCGGAGATCAAGCGTTGACTATTATGAATATCGATTCCATTCTCCCGGATGAAATACTTAAGCAGATAGAAGCGGTTGATGGTGTTTCCGGTGTTAAATTGGTTAACTTGTAACGAGATAATGAAAACGTATCAAAAAGGTCTATCAAGCGATGGGTATATAACCCATCGCTTGAGTTTTATAGCGATGAGTTTGCTTCTTATTTGCATTTCCATTGGATTTGCTCAGGAGAAGGATTCAAGGGCGAAGGATAGCCTTTTTCGTACAGAGTTCAAGTTGGTAACAGCATTATCTATCGATCCATTAGGTAATGTTTTTGTCGTGGATGGAGGGGCGAACGAGGTCTATAAATTTAAGAAGGATGGGAGTTTTATCCTTAAAGTGGGGGGAGCAGGATGGGGAAATGAATCATTTGATGCACCTGCCGGGATTGCCTCTCCCAATGGTTTGGATGTGTACATTGCGGATTACGGGAACCATCGTGTGCAACGGTTTGATATGAATTTGAATTATGTCTCTTCAATTAAACAGCATGATATTGACGTAAAGGATAGGTTGGGATATCCCAAAGGCGTGGCGGTTGATAGGTTTGGAGCGTTGTATGTTATTGATGGAGAGAATACACGAGTTGTTAAAATAAAGAATAATACCATTGAGGGTATTATAGGGGGATTGGATGCGGGTGAAGGGCGATTACATGATCCTTCCCAAATTCAGATTAGTGATGATGATATTATTTATGTTTTGGATAACGGGAGCATCATTGAGTTTGATCTTTTTGGTAATTTTATTCAACGATATGACCAATATATGTTTAAAAGGTTAGATTGTATCTCGATTCTTGATAATGCATTGGTAGTTCTAGACAGTAGAAATTTGTCTATACCGGGAGCACAAGAGATGGGTTCGTTGGTTGCAACGCTTCCATCTCACCAAGATTTGGGAGCATCGGAAATTAAGGGAATTTATATTTATGGAAGTGTTATGGTAGGTTGGACGGAGCATGGTGTATTTGAGATACCGTTCACTCTTTTCAAAGAGGAGTAATAATTAAATTATTTTTCAAAAAAGTATACTTTTTACTTGACAATCATTCACGAAACTGCTATCTTTTCAAAAAACAATCAGGCGGATAAATTATGGCGTTAAAAAGTTTAAATAGAGTAACACTTATTGGTCATTTAGGGAAAGATCCCGAATTAAGCTATACAGCTTCAGGTATAGCAGTTGCACGCTTTTCGATAGCGACAAACGAGCGTTGGAAAGATGATGCAGGTAATATTCAGGAACGAACCGACTGGCACAATATTGTAGCATGGCGCAAACTTGCTGAAATTTGTGGTCAGTACCTCAAAAAAGGAAGTAAGGCGTACATTGAAGGTAAGTTGCAAACACGTTCGTGGGATGATAAAAACACGGGCGTTAAGAAATACATTACCGAAATCGTTGCGGATGACCTTATTATGTTAGATAGTAAGGGAAGTAGTGATTCAGGCGGCGGTGATGGTTCGTATTCTGCTCCTCCACCTCCACCACCGGATACAAGTGGCGGACCGGTGAAGGATGATTTGCCTTTCTAAGCTATAAGTATAATTTTAAATAAAACGCGTAACCTTTTATTTGATAATAAATTAGGGTTGCGCGTTTTTGCGTTTAGTAGGAGGCAAGGTGTTTGCGTAATGAGTGGTGAATTGGAACAAA
>ORJL010173046.1_pt1 | contig 29103 bp, 42 predicted proteins | sample 1779941 | NCBI WGS metagenome assembly ORJL01 (sample SAMEA104232317, study PRJEB22302) | groundwater metagenome | biome: forest; feature: aquifer; material: groundwater | place: USA | collected 2011-08-07 | depth 5.8 m
GATTTTCTCAATAAATTTATTGAGACTATCGAAAAACGAAGCCTACAAAAATGTAGTGAAGATATAGTCCATACAAATAAGAAATTATTTGAAGAAATAAGTTGATGATAATGAATTTGCATTACCTACAAGACATCCTATGAAAGATCTTTGGTATTCGAGCGGAAAGGATGTTCTTTCTGTAAAGTCTCTCAAAGAATCAGATTATGTAACTACAACAGGAAGGAAATTACAACAAACATTTAGAAATTTCAACAAAAATGTTCATATTTTCAGAAATATGTTTGACTGGAAACAACCACAATGGAATCTTCAAAGAGAAGAACATCCTGAATATATTTTAATTGGTTGGGTTGGTCTTACAAGTCATTTTGAAGATATAAAAAAAATGGCTCCTATTATGAAATATGTTCATGATAAATATCCAAATACAAAATTTGTTTTATCTGGTATGGCAATTAAAGATACAGAAGTAACAATTACTGTAGATGCTCAAGGAAATAAAAAATATGATGAAAAAGAAATTACTGATGAAAAGAAAACATATAAATATAAAGTAAAAGAATTATTTAAAGATTTTGATCAAAATAGAATTGAGTTCAATGATGCTGTAAGTTTAGAGGCATATGGAAGATTTTATAAGGATTTAACAATTGGATTAGGATTTCTTGAATATAATGGATTTAATCAATCAAAATCAGAGATAAAATTGGTAGAATATTTAAAATATGGAGCTATACCAATTTTTTCTAATATTGGTGGTTATAATGATATGTTAAATCTTATGCCGATAGATTTGAAAAATGATATTCGCCTATTGGCAATTGATTCTGAAAATTCTGAAAAATGGAAAACATCTTTAGACATTATTATACAGAATCTTGATATTTATAAACAGATAGCACAACGGTGTAAAAATTGGGTTGAAAAAGAATATGATATTAATGAAAAAATACATGAAAAAGTAGAATGGTATGATAAGATTATTGAAGAAAGTGTAGAACAACAAATAATAAAAATTCAGAATATTTTGGTGTGAAATATGGAAAATCAACAACAAGTAAATATTGAAGAGTTAACACTTGAACAGCTCAAATCACTTGCATATGACTTGATTGTTCAGATTAATCAAATACAAAGTAGTTTGAATACTATACAAGTTCAAATAAATAAAAAGACTTCACAAAAATAATTTTAGGAAAATAAAATGGGAAATATTACTTATGAAGAAGCCGAATCTTTAAATGCAGCTTTAGGTCAAAACGGTATCGTAAATATGAGCACGTCTGGAACTGTATTCAATGGGAACTGGGTAGCATTGCAAATAGTAAACGATACAACATTCACAACTCTTACTGAGTCGAATTCTACTGGTTCATTGACAGGAGTATCTATCCCCAGTGGTATAGTATTATTTGGACAATTTAGTTCTGTTAATTTTAGTTCTGGAAAAGTTAGAGCATATAATTTATAATTTAGAGTAAACAATCATGCCCATCTTAATTAATAACCTCATAATTGCAAGCATAGGCGGCAAATCTGGAGTAGCTACGACATCATCTGGACTTTTGGCAGAAAATTCAGATTTTTTAATTACAGAGTCTGGTAATTTTTTAAGTTTAGAATAAGAAATTTCATAATATAAAAGAAAGAAAAAAATGGCGAACACAAAAATTTCCGCACTTCCAAAGGCAAATGGCCCATCATTAATTGATTCAGATGTTGTTCCTATCGTTTCTGGAGCAACAACTCTTCAAGCTTCACTTACCGCTCTCATGGAAGGTTTAAAAAACAAAACTTCTCTAAGTGCAAGTCTTACATCTACTACTATCAGTGCAACTAATATTCAAGTTACATCTCTTACAGCTACTTCTATAACAGCTTCAAGTCTTGTATTTAGTTCAACTACTTCTGTGGAGTTATCTGTAACAGGAGAATTACAAGTAAGTGGAAGTTTAACTGTAACAGGAGCTGGAAATAATACTATTCTTTCTGTAGGAACAGGTTCTACTACTTTCTTAACAGCTATAAGTTCTGGAAATATAGGAATTGGAACCACAACAGTTCCTGGGAATACTTTATCAGTAAGTGGTAATGCAGGAATAACTGGAACAGGAATTTCTTCTTCTACTATTTTTACTGTAGGTTCTGGATCAACTGCTCATTTTGTTGTAGGAACTAGTGGCAACGTCGGCATCGGGACATTGCTAAATTACAGGACATTAAACATTTCAGGTTTCATTGACCAGGGAGTGGGTCTTGTCCCGGAAGGTATACTTGGTTCAAAAAACATTTTTGAAAACGATATTGTCTTTTATTCTAATAATGTGAACTCGCCAAGGGCAATTTTTTGGGATCGAAATACGGACAACTTCGGGGACATAAAACTGTTGGTTCCGTCGTATGCTTTATCGTTTTCTACAAATACTATAGCAGATGCAATGGTGATTAGAAATGCTGGCAACGTTGGCATCAATACAACAACACCTGATAATAAATTATCTGTTTCTGGGAATACTAGCGTCACGGGTAATTTTTCTGTTAGTGGTATTACACAATTAAAGACTGGAAGTTCTAATGTTGCAGTAGCTGGTTTATCAACATTAGTTTCTGGAATTGTAACTGTTCTGAATAGTTTAGTTACAGCAAATAGTTTTGTCTGGACAAATCCTCAAAATGGAGCTGCTTCTGCATCTATTAATTTTGGGCATGTGTGGTGTAGCAGTAGAACTGCTGCAGCAGGATTTACAATATCATCTACTACGGCAAGTGATACGAGGACAATTGGTTGGAATATTCAGGAACCATTCTAATTAGGATACTAATGTGCGCATAATTACAGAAAATTTTCCGTGTCCCAGGTGTAATATTTTATGGTCACTTTACGCAGGTGGTGTTATAATCAGAAAAGACTCAAAATGTCTAAAATTAACTGGTGACAATGCAGAAATTGAATTGCTTTCAAAAAATCTTAAAGATAAAACAAAAAAATCTGTAGTTAGAATTTTCTGTCAGAATCAAAATTTTAATGGTAGCCCGTGTGGTCTTATTCACCCGTATATTTTGAATATTGCATCAAATGAAAAGTCTGATAAGATAAAAAGAAATATAAAATCTTTATGATCTCTCAACTTGGAACATCTGATAAAGAACCTATTTTTTCTATTAATCCAGTAATCAATGAAGTAGCTACAGTCAAATCAACTTCATCAGTATTGAGATTATTTACTAAAGATTTTCAATTATCAAATATAACTGTAAGAGGAATTTCTGGATATAATAAAGACAATGATGTATTCTTATGTTTATGCGAAAAAGAAGATTTGAGATTTATGAAGTTTTTAGAAAAAAATAAGAATTTCGAATTTTGTTTATATGAATCATATTTTCAAAATTTAAATGTTCTGATAACTGATGAAAAATTTAACAAGATAAATTCAAATATTTATATAATAATTTTTTATACATATAACAATTAGGAAACAGATATGTCTTCAGTAATTCGCCCATATTACGCAGATGATGCGTTAACAATGTACAGAGATACAACAAGTTCATTTACAGCAGCTGGTTTAACTGCAACAAACTATGTTTTTTGTGGGGCTGATTCTTGGACAATAGCAATTCCGCAATCGCTTACAACAAGTACTGCTTTAACAATACAAGGAAATAATTCAAATCCTTTAGAGCAAATATCAAGTCCAATTACATCTGTGACTAATTTTTATTATTCTCAGAATCCCTTATTAAATCAACCATCAATGGCTAAAAAGATACGAAGATCATATAATAATAGTTTTACAGCAAACTGGGTTGATATTGCTACTATTAATGCGGGTGTAAGTCTTAGAAGTTTAGACAATTTACCAGTACGATATATTAGAATTAAAGGTGATGGTCTAACTGGTGCTGGGTGGTTATGTCATTTTTGGAGCGCAAATATGACCGAAGTTGCATAATATGGTATCTAGGAAATTGCAATTAGAGTTAATAAAAGCGATATTAAGGTCAAGTCATTTAGATTCTAATCATGCTATTAAAATATTGCAAAGAATTTATCCTGAAATTGCAAGATTAATTTCATCTGAAGAACAAAAATTTAGGATAGAACAAGAATTAGAGAAAAATAAATGATGAATTTCAAAAAATTAGTGAAAGAAGCTCATAAAATTAATGAGAAAAGAATAAATGAAAATATAAATATTGGTGATAAAGAAAATCTTTTAATATCTCTTAAACAAAGTAAATGGCATATTGATGAAATCGATAGAGAATCAACAAATAAAAGTGAAAAATTTATATTAAAAGATTTGAATATTAAATTACAAAAAATAATAGATAAAGTTAAAAATCTATAATTAATGATGGTGATTTAAAAATTTAGGATAGAACAAGAATAGAAAGAATTATCGGTGGTAAAACAGGAAATGAAATTTGGTAAATTATGATTCTTGAAAACGTAAAATCAAGATGCCAACATAAAGACTGGAGTTGTGGCCCAGCAAGCATTCGATCTTTATTTTATTATTATGGTATTTCTGTTTCAGAACAAGAGCTTATTCAATATGGAGAAATTTCAGAAGAGGGAACAGATTTTGCTACAATGAGAAAATTAGCAAATGAATATGGATTTTCTTTTTGGTCAACGTATATGGGAACAATAGAAGATATTAAAAAGTGGTTAAATAAAAAAATTCCAGTTTTAGTTTGTTATCAACTTGGAAATCCTTCTGGTTTTAATGGTCACTATTCTGTTGTTTTTGGAGTTGACGATAACTATATTTGGTTGAGTGATCCTTCAAATTATGATGAGGGAGCTGGAAAAAAATTCACAGAAAATAGAAAAATGACAATCAAAAAATTCATGAAACATTGGTTTGAATATGATAATGGTATTAAATATAAAAAATGGTATGCAATTATAAAATTAAAAAAATATGCCAAGCGGAAAATATAAAAGAATTATTTCAAAAAAAGTATGCTATTTGTGTAAAAGAATTTGTAGTTCTCAAATGTCATTAAATTCTCATTTTGGAAAAATGCATAATAGAACTTCTGAACATAGAAAAAATTCAGCATTAAAATCAATTGAAACAAAACGAAAAAATGGAACTCCTATAGGTATACAATTAGGCTCTAAAAAAGTTTGGGAAATAAGATATAAAAATGGAACTAATAAAAACCCTCACGCAAAACAAAATGCAATAAATGGATGGGAAACTAGAAGAAAAAATGGAACACTTAATTCAACTAAAGAAACAAAAGAAAAAATTTCAAAATCATTAATAAATCATCTTGTGACAAAAGAAGCAAGAAAAAATATGAGAATTGCTGCTCTTGAAAGAGTAACTCAAAATGGTCAAATGATAGCAGTTGGAAAATTAGAAAAACCTATTCTCGACCAACAAGAAATTAATAATAGATGTACAATTACCAGACATTATCATATAAAAGAATTAGGTTATCAAGTAGATGGTTATGATAAAATCAATAATATTGTCTATGAAGTTTATGAACCATTTCACTTAAAACCAAAAAATAAACCATTAAAGATAAAACTTATATGAGCTTCGTAATAACTCATGGACTACAGGGATATCTTTTTCGATTTATTCCTGTCAATTCAAAGTTGCAAAGAATAAGAAATTGGATCACTTTAATAATTGTAATATCAGCTATGCTTCCTGATATAATACCAATATCAGAAACTATACGAGGAAACTATTCTCATTTGTATGCATGGTCACATGGTGCAGAATTAAAAACAAATATCAATAACGAATGGTCAATTCATCTTCCATGGGCTGAAACTCCAACAGAAAGAATTTATACGATTCGTTGGTGGATGATCCCAACAATTGGCTGGGCTTTACATGTATTTATTGATTCATTTACACATAATGAAAATGGCTGGACTACATTTGGTTGGGTGTTTGAAGGAATTTGTGTGGCATTCTTTGTTTGGCTTTTGATTCAGTATTGGAATATTTTTAGAAGTGATATTTTAACACTTTACCATAAAATATTCTAATGTGACGATTCAATTTGAAAAATTTCCAATTAATGGAGATTCTGTAAAGTTAATTATTAAAAAAAGTTTTACAACTGTTAATTGTAAAGTTACAAATATAAAAATTAACTAGTAGTTAAAGGAGCTAGTGGAAAAATATATTCTCATAAATCTCCACAGAAAATTTTTTTGAAAGATCAAAGATTAAAAGAAAATGTTATAGATACTTCTAAAGAGGCGTTAGTTTATGGCAAACTTGCTAAAAACTGGATTGAAGTTGCCAAAAAGGCAGAAAAAATAAGTCCAACTACTCACGATGATTGGCTGAGAATATTTTTAACTCTAGGTAATCATTTTCAAACAAAATACAAAAACAATCAACAAACTCTTAAATGGTTGAAAAATATTCGTGATTATGAAGAAATTCCTATTTCGAATTATGATTTGCAATCAATTATTGTCAATCTTGTAACATCTAAACAGAGACCAGAATTAAATGAAACTTATAAACAATATATTCATAATGATGATAAAATACCACACTATGATGTTAATATAATTGTTAATAAAAATGTTGTTAATCAATGGCAATCAGATACATTAGAAGATGCTATAAAATCAGTTGAAGGTTATTTTGATTCAAATAAAGATAAAATAAGAAAAATTGCTAAGATTTATCTTTATAAAGGAATTATTGATAAAAAACGAAATGTGGAATTAGTAAAACAAATATTGAATGAAGTTAGACAAAAAAAATTTGAAAATGAACATTCTATTTCTTCTCTTTCTGAAATTATCAATGCTATTGAATCAGAAAGAATTTCAAAAATATCTAAACTTCAAGAATATATAATTGGTAAAAAAGTAAAATACAATAACCAAATTGGCTATGTAAAAGAAATTAGTAATAAGCAAAAATCAGTTTTAGTAGAATTTGTTGATAAGAGCAAAAAGAGATTTTTTATCAATAAAAGAAGTACAAATAAAACAATTAAAGAACTATCACTACATAATGTAATGAAATAAAATGAAAATCTACAAATCAGAAATCAAAAAACTTATTAAAGAAGTGTGGGAGGGTGAATTTGATCTAAGCTATCTTCCAGAATTAGCAGCAGAAGTTGCTGCAGATGGAATTAATAGAGGCATGTCAAAGGGATTGATTCAGGGAGAATATAGCAAACAATTCAAATTTTCAGGAAATGTATCAATGAACGGAAATCAAATTTCTTTTTCTGTAAAAACACCCCAGGGAAAAATAGTAAATATTAAGGGTGTATTTTCAATTAGCAAATAAAAATGTCTCAACAACTAACACAAGAACAAATAAGTGAAATAGTCGCATGTAGAACTGACCCTATTCACTTTATTTTAAAGTATTGTAAAATAAGACATCCAGAGCGTGGGATAATCTCATTTGATCTTTATCAATTTCAAAAAAATATTCTTGAAAAATTAATTTTAAATAGATTTACAATTATTCTTAAGAGCAGACAAATGGGTATTTCTACTCTTATGGCAGCATATTGTACTTGGTTAGCTTGCTTTTTCAATGCTAAAGAAATTCTTATTCTTGCAAATAAAGGATCTGTTGCTTCTGGACTAATCAAGAAATGCAAACTTATTTTAGAAGATATTCCAGCTTGGTTAATCCCACAACAGTTAAACGATAATGCACAATCTATACAATTATCAAACTATTCTGTTATTTCTGCATCAACAACAACATCAGATAGCGCTAGATCATCAGCACTTTCTCTTTTGATTTTTGATGAAGCAAGTTTAGTTAAAGATCATCTTATTAAAGATGTGTGGCAGTCTGCAAGACCGACTTTAGCAACTGGTGGGTCTGCAGTAATTTTAAGTACTCCTCGTGGTATAGGGAATTTCTTTCACACTATGTGGATGAAAGCTGAACAAGGAGAGTCTGATGGGGATATTTCTTTTTTTCCAATAAAATTACACTGGTCTCTTCACCCCGAGCGAGATGCTAAGTGGGAAGAGCAAGAACGAGCAGCAATGTCAAATTCTCAATTCGAAACTGAATATGGTGTTTCGTTCGAAAAGTCAGGAAACACCATAATCGAAGCTAATATTATTGATTGGTATGAGAAAAATCATATTAAAGATCCCACCGAAAGAGAAGCTTTTGATCACAATTATTGGATTTGGAAAAGATCAGAAATAGGAAAAAATTATATTGTTTGTGCAGATGTTGCAAGAGGAGATGGTTCAGATTTTTCAACACTACATGTTATTTGTATAGAAGATATGGAACAAGTTGCTGAATATAGAGGTAAACTCCCACCTGTAATATTTGGTGAGCTCTTAGTTAAGGTTGGTAGAGACTATAATACAGCAATGATCATATGTGAAAATAATTCTGTTGGATATGCATCAATTCAAAAATGTTTAGATGCAATGTATCCCAAAGTTTATTGGAGTAAAAGAACAGAGGGACAATTATTTTTTGATCCACTTAATTGGCATTTGCCGGGACCTGATAAAATCCCAGGATTTACTACTAGTCAAAAAAATAGACTTCTTATCATTAATTCATTTGAAGAAGCTTTGCGAACAAAACAATTTATATTTCACAGTAGCAGACTTATTAATGAGATTAAAGGATTTATTTGGGTTAATACAGGAGTTCAAGTAAGAGCTCAAGCAGCTCCAAGTATGAATGATGATCTCATAATGGCACTAGCAATAGGGCTTTTTGCAAGAAGTACAACATTGAGGCTAACAACATCAGATACTATCCAAGTGAATGCTTTATTAGATAGCATTTCAGTTAGTAAGGGAGTTGATACAAAATTGTCAGAAGCTTCAATTCAACAGGAATCTGTAAATAAAAGCAAAAATCCATTTATGTGGAACGGCATCGATCTTGTACACTTGACTGCAGATTAAAATAATAAAAAACAACAAAAGACGCGCATAATGAAAAAATATAATTACAATGAAAACAATTATAGCAATTATGCTTATTTTTATTCTAAGTTATCAATTCGTATGTACTCCAAAATCACTTATATGTGTTAGTGTTTACTCATGTCCTTATGCTGGAGTTAATTATGTTTGGTATTATTGGGAAAGTAATCAAGATAAAGAAAAAAAGGTTAATGTAGTTGGAACAGTATATGGCGCTGGGTCATATAATTATTATGTATATAGACATAGTACTCTTTTACTATATGGTATTATGGAAAAATCAGGAGTTTTAAGAAAAATTAGAATACAACCAAATATATTGTATCAATTGGTTATACAATCGAGAGAATGTAATGAAAATATTGAATCAAATGACAATGGAAAAATTTGTTTAGTTGAGAGTGAACAAGATTGATTTTTTCTGTAAAAACAGAATGGCCAGTTGCTTTAGATTCACCAGATACCCTTGCACCGTGGGGAATTTTTCGTGACAATACAAAGTCTGATAATTTTTTTCAAGATATAGAAAATTTTTTTAAACGAAAGATTACATATCTTGATTGTGGTATTGCAGGTGGCAAACTTGTAACACAAGCAATTGAAAGTGGACATAATGCATGTGGATTGGAAGGATCAAATTATTGGTGTGATAAATTGGATCAAGATTGTGATCAAGCAAGACAATGGAAGCAATATTATGGTAAAAATTTTTTTACGTGTGATATTTCAAGGCCATTCGAAATTGTAGATGAAAATAATACTATAGTTCAATTTGATGTAATTACTGCTTGGGAAGTGTGTGAGCATTTAAAAACTGAAAGATTAAATATTTTCATAGAGAACATAAAGAAGCATCTTAAATCAGAAGGAATTTTTGTTGGAAGTATAAGCATGAACAACGACGGTTCGTCTGGGTGTGAGCTACATCAAAGTATATTTTCTCAAGAAAAATGGTATACTATATTTCAAAAATATTTTGAGATTGAAGAGAACAATAAATTTGCGAGAGTTCGAGAAGAGAACAACAGTTTTCATATATTAATGAAAAATAAATGTCAATAAAAGTTACATTACATAAATGTTTAAGAACTAGTTGTGAAAATATAACAATAAATAAAAGTTATTGTTGTAGAGAATGTTTTAATTTATGCGCAAAATTAAATGCAATGATTGCTGCTGAAACTAGAAGAAAAAGAGGTACAGCTAAAGGTGGCACAAAGGAGGGAGCTAGAAAAGCAATTGAAACAAAACGACAACGAGGAAATTTAATAGGATATGTAACTCCAGAAAGTTGTAAAAAAATATGGGAAACTAGACGAAAAAATGGAACTGATTCTGGATATACATTACCAGAAGGAACTCATAAAAAAGGAATAGAAACAAAAATAAAAAAATATGGTAGTTTATCTATTTTAGGTAAAAAAGCAGCTAAAACTAGAAAAAATAATGGAAATATTACTGGAAAAATTTCTAAAGCAGCAACAAAAATTTTAGATGTTATTGAACAACAACTTGGAATTAAAATTAGAAGAGAATATTGGATCAATGATAAAAATTATGGATTTAAAATATATGATGGTCAATGGAAAAAAATGCTAATTGAAGTTGATGGTCATCATTGGCATAAAGAAATGGGATTGTACAGAGTATTGAATGATTGTGATAAAAATATAGTTGCATTAAATCATGGATTTAGATTGCATAGAATTGAGATATAAAGTCAAAATAAAATATTTACAATTAATGCGGAATAAAAAAACAATGAAAATCTATAAATCAACACTCAAACATTTAATCAAAGAAATTATTGATGAAATTGAAGAAGATATTTGTAAAACTTGTGGTTTACCACAATCAGAATGTACTTGTATTGATGAAGGTGGTCCTGGTAGTGGACAAAAAGGACATAAAACAGACCGTGGTGGCTATGTTGGACAAAAATCTTATACTCCATCAAGAGAACAATTACGAAATGTAGCAAGAGCTATAAAAACTGGAAAATATGCAGATGGAACACAAATAGATCCAAAACAAATTACACAATTGAAAAGACGATTAGCAGTACACAAAGGAAAACCAACTATTGGGCAGAAATAGTAAATGTCTCAATGACTAATATAAGAGTAAATCAATTTTTGATGAAAAAGAAGTATTATTTAATATTAATTGCAAATTACAAGTAAAACGCAAAACAAAAAATTTTATTGAATTAAATTTAAATAGAAAGAATTAACATTTGGCAAATTTTGTAGAACGAAATATAGATTTCTATCAAAGACTTCGTAAGTTACTCAAACGACAGGGAGTTCATCAAAGAATTTTTGCTGATAGACCAGCATCTAGACTCGAATCCCGTATTGTTGGAGCATTTGCAAAGGTAGCTAGTAATGCTTATATGCATTCTCTTGCTGGAAGTACAGAAAGACTTGCAAGAACAAGAGATTACGAAATGATGGATCTATGTGTGATTGGAAGTACAAAAATAGCTACTCCAGATGGACTTGAAACAATTAAAGAATTATCTGAAAAATATTCTAAAGATGAAAAATTCATAGTATATTCATATGATCATGAAAAACAGCAAATACTTCCAGCATTAGCACATCATGCAAGAAAAACAAAAACTGATAGTGTTTGGAAAGTTATATTTGATGACGATTCATTCTTAATTGCTACTAAAGAACACCCGATAATGACAAGTGAAGGTCACTATAAGCAAATTCAAAAACTTGTTCAAAATGATTTATGTATGTCATTTTTTTCTGAACAAAGTCATAAAGTAAAATCAATTGAGTATTATGGAATAGAAGAAGTATATGATTTGACTGTAGATAAGTATCATAATTTTGCCACTGATACAGTAATTGTTCATAACAGTAATTCGATTTGTCACACTGCCGCAAATATTATTTCGGATGACGCGACGACATACGGAGAAAATGGCAGAATTCTCGATATTACATCTGGTAATCATAAAATTATTACAGAGCTCAATGATTTATTTTTTGATCGACTAAATCTTGATTTTAATCTTTGGAATTGGATTAGAAATTTAATTAAGTATGGTGATTTTTTTCTTCTTATCGATGTCCAGCAAGAACAGGGTATTACATCATTCATGCCGCTTCCAACTGTAGAAATTGAAAGAGAAGAAGCTTATGATGGAGATATAAACTCAGTACGATTCAAATGGAACACAGCAAGTTCAGTTGTATTTGAAAATTGGCAAATTTCTCATTTTAGAATGACAGGAGATGATACATTTTTACCCTATGGTAAGTCTATTTTTGAAGCTGGAAGAAGAATCTGGAAACAGTTGAACTTGATTGAAGATGCAATGCTTGTATATAGAATTCAAAGAGCTCCTGAAAGAAGAATATTCAAAATTGATGTTGGGAACTTACCACCTAATGATATCCCAGCATTTATGGAAAAAGCAAAAGATATTTTAAAGAGATCTCCAATGGTTGATTCTACTGGAGTTGTTGATTTGAGATATTCAGTTCACAGCGCGGAACAGGATTATTTTTTGGGAGTAAGAGGGAAAGAAAGTGGAACAGATATTAGTACATTGCCTGGTGCGAGCAATTTAAATGATATAGAAGATGTTTTGTATGTAAGATGTTTAAGAGGGAATACAATAATAAAATTGTTGAATGGATTTAATTTAACAATAAAAGAAATTGTAGAAACAAATAATTATGAAAATCTCTGGACAATGTCAATTAATCCACAAACATTAGAATTAGATCCAGTAAGAATTATTACTGGAAAGAAAACGAGATTAAATGCAGAATTAGTAAGAGTTCATTTAGATAATGGAAAATATGTTGATTGTACACCAGATCATAAATTTATGATGAGAGATGGTGTATATACTGAAGCTCAGAATCTCAAAGAGAATGATTCCTTGATGCCATTATATACAAAAATTTCAGATAATAAGAATTATCTAATAGGTTATGAAATGATATATAATCCTGGATTAAATAGATGGAATTATGTTCATCAAATAGTAGGAAAATCAAAATATCCAATACTTAATCCTAAACAAAATATAATTCATCATTGTTCTTTTAATAAATTAGATAATTCATGGAATAATCTTCTTTATATTGAAAATAATAAAATTCACACTAAAATTCATGCAACATTCAATAAAATACGTGGAAGTTTTAAAGGTAAAAAAAATGGAATGTATCGTCATGATATTACAATAGAAAAAATTACAAATGCTGCTAAAGAATGTAAATTATGGGAAGAGTTAATACAAAAAATAGGAATAACTAGTACGGCTATATTAAATAGAATAATTGAATCTGGATATAAATCTAAAGCTGATTTTATACAAAAAGAAATGCCTAATTTTAATGGAAGAAGACTTAGAAAATCTGGATTTGAAAATTATAATATAAAAATAGAAGATGTTGAAAATATAGTTCTTAAAAATAACTATACAAAAATTTCTTATGTAGTTGGATATTTCAATATCGTGGGATCACTAATTAAAAAATTGGTAAAATCTAAATATAATAGTTTTATAGATTTAAGACTTAATGTTCTCGAAATTACAATTGATAAAATTATTGATTTGGTAAAATATAGATTTAATAGACAAGAAATATGTGAAATTACAGGATTAATACCACACGAAATTAATTATTTGCTGCAAAAATATAATTATGAAAATTTAGACAATTTAAAATTAAAAAATAATATTCCATTAACTGGTGGATGGAATAAAGGATTAATAATAGAAACAGATCAAAGAATAAAATCTGGATGGTGTAAAGGATTAACTAAAAAAACAGATAAACGACTTGAAAATATAGCAAAAAAAATATCAATTTTTGCACAACAAAGAAAGAGAGAAAAAAATTCAGCATTTGTAAATGATATAAATATTAAAAAATTGGCTATTAATTATAGTATTGGATTAGATTTAACAATGCAAGAACTTGGAAATTCTGTAGGACATTCTAAAACATTAGTTAAAAGAATTCTCAACGATAATAATATAACTTGGAATGATTTCAAAAAAGAGTATAAAATTTTTTATGAATATAATCATAAAGTAATCAATGTTGAAGTGTTAAAAGAAAAAGAAGATACATATGATATTCAAGTTTCAAGAAATTCTAATTTTTCTCTTGAATCTGGTGTATTTGTTCACAATAGTTCTTTAATCGCCAGCCTTGGAATTCCAAAAGCCTATTTGACTTTTGATGAGGGACTTCTTGGAAAAACTTCGCTCAGTCAAGAAGATTTGCGATTTGCTCGTATGATTCAGCGTGTCCAGAAACTTGCAATTTCAGAACTCAATAAATTAGCAATGATCCATCTCTATGCAAAGGGATATGATATCGAAGATCTTATGGATTTCAAAATACACTTGACTAATCCCTCAACAGTTAATGAACAGATGAAATTAGAAGTTATTCAACAAAGATTAACATCGTATCAAACAGCAGTTCAAGGAGTTGGTGTTGACAGAGAATGGGCTCAAAGACATATACTTAAATTATCTGATCATGAAATTCAAAAGATAAATTTGGGTGTTAAAAGAGATTCTAAATTTAATGCTGAAGTTCAACAAGTTGCAGTTGATATTCAACAAGCAAATCAACCAGCTCAAGGACAACCTGGACAAAACGGACAAGACAAACAGCAAGAACCTCTTGCAGTTGGACAAGCGCCAATAGACTCAATTCCTGGAGGAACAGCAACTCCTGCAATGCCACCAAGTAAAACACAATCAGCATTTGATAATAGTCCTGATAGACCGATGAGTTTGACAAATCCTTCTAAGAAAGATGTAAAATTAGAAGAAGATGATCCTGAAATTGAAGAGGAAAGACCAGAAACTCTTGGAGATTTATTTGATCCTAAAGATAAAGAAAATCGAGAAATTGTAACTATTGCAAAGAGATATGATTTTTTGAATAAATCATTGCAAGAAAGAAATAAAGTTAATAAAGAAGTTCAAAAATTATTTTCAAATCTTGATAAAAATTTTAATAAAGAAAAATATTCGTAAAACATTAATTTTATATTTATATTATGAAAAATTTAGTTTAGTCAAATAGAATAATACTTACAAACAAAAAGAAAAAGATCAACAAAGACAACAAGAAATAATGAAATATCTCAATTGCGGATTTTCTATAATATATACGGAGCCAAGTATAATCTATGCGTAGCCTCATACATAAAAAACGACAAAATATTGGTATAATATTCGAATTACTTACGAAGCAATTAACTACTTCTTCTGTAAATAATGATAAAAATAAACAATCTGCAATTTTAAGTCTTATTAGAAAATATTTTTCTAAAGGAACTATATTACATGAAGAATTGCAGTTATTCAACACTATTTTATATAATCAAGCGTCTAAATGGCAAACAGCTAGTAGATTGTTGCAAGAAGTTCAAAATGCTTATGGTAAATTAAATCATGAAAAATTGAAGAATGAGAAATATAAATTGTTGAATGAAATTCTTAAGACATTAGTAGTTAATATTGATAAATGCCACAAGTGTGGATATAATAAATTTAAAGAAGATGAAAAAGGAAATGGATTTTGCAAAAAGTGTGGAGCTCAAGTAAGTAAATCTCCATATAAAAATGAATCTCTTAAAAAATTCTTTGCTCAAGAGATTCCTCAATATAAAGTATATGCTTCTTTATATAGTTTGATGGAAAATAATATTAAGAATGAATGTTATGACATTTCTCAAAAAGTTAAACTAGAAGAAGTAGTGATCAATCATCTTTTAGATAATAAAGAAATACATAGAATTAATGAATTTGCTCAACAAAGTGATTCACCAAATGAATATCGATGGGATTCTTTGGGAAATGAGTCACAAACAAAAATTCTTCAAACAATATATGGAAGCTCTGGTAGTTTTGAACAATTTGTTAATAAAGAATGGAAAAAATTACCAAGTATAGTTCAATCAAAAATTAAATTATATTTCCAAAAACAAATAACTGAATCATTAGATGATCTTACTTATGCTTTTGTAATTAAAAAATTCAATCAAAGATATAATAAAATCTTATCTGAATCACAGAAAGAAATCTTAAAATATTATATTGAATCTACTTCTGATAAAGTATTTGAAGTATTTGTTAATAAGAAGGTAAAAAATATTGAAAATGATCTGTATGAAGAAATTAAGAAAGTTAAAGATAAGAATATCCTTCAAAAATTATATGAATCGATGCTTAAATTTGGAAATATAAATAGTTTTAATAAAGAGAAAAAAACCGAATGTTTATTAACTTATTCACAATTATTAGAAGAATTAAAGAAAAATGAGAATTAGTTTTATTTTTCTAATTATTTTTACTTTATGTAGTTGTAGACAAATTACTTCATACCAAGATAATAATATTGTAATTGGTCATAAAAATTTATTTTTAGTTGATCTTACATATGCTAGACAAGATACGATAACAGAAAAATATTCTATTAGTTATGGTGAAGATTGCATGATTAGAGTAAATAGCAATGTCTTCTATCTTATACCAAATTCTTATACACTTATTTTAGAAGTTGGTGATAGTACACAAATTCGATCAAGTTATTTTGTAACAATTAATACTTTAGGAACTATTCAAACACAAGAGATAATAAAATTATTTATAATACATTCAAATACGTCAATATATTTATAGTTTTTGGATTATTAGCAAGTTGCTGTTCAATTGAAAAGATCAGCTATAATAAAATAACTGAAAATTTTGGCATAATTTTTTCCCAAGATAGATTAAGTTGGGGATCTTCTATTTCTTTTGGAAATGGTTATTGGCTAACAGCAAGGCATATGATAGATAATAATGACACAACAGCTATTTTATATGATGGAATTGGTAATATAGATTCAACAATAAAAATTATTTTCCAAAATTCCAACATTGTTATTGTTCATTCTTCAATTGGAATTTTAAAAAATAAAATATTGTACAACAATGATATAAAACTTGGATCAAAGGTGTATTGGGCTCAACCAATTGTTACTAAACATTCACTCGAATTGTATATAAATTCTGGATATGTTAATAGAATTACTGATAGATTTTTCTATATTGATAAACCTGCTATTGCTGGTGGATCTGGTTCCGGAATTTATGATAAAAATAGTGAACTTGTTGGAATTCTTGAAGGCTATACAGAAATAGAACAACAAAAATTTTATACAATAGGAGCAAAACTAGATTCAATAAAACAATATTTAGACAATGTTGAGAATATTAGATAAATAAATGAACATGAATGAATTTTTCTTTGATGATAAATATCGAAAGAAAGCTCAAGAACTAAAATTAAAAGGAATGTCTTTAGCTCCAATTGTTGGATATCTCGTATTAATGGGAGCAGATAGAAAAACTGCAAGAAAAATAGTTACAAAATTATTCTACCAAAAAGAAATGTTCGGAAAGAAAAAAGAACCGCTCAACCAACCACCAACAGGGTTTACACGAGATCAATGGGATAGAACACAGAAATTAGGGAAAAAGATGAACTTAAAACGAAAATTACATAAATATATTCCAGAAGATGATTTAGAAGAAATTTCATCTTCTATTGGTGGAATTGGTGCTTACAATGGACCAATCATAAATAAAAAATCAACTAAGAAACTCAAAGAAGAAACAGCTCTTCAATATTGGTCAAAAAGAATCCCAAACCCAAGAACAAGTAAACACTGGGGTCATACTAAGCAAAGAATAGAATATATGACAGAACCACAATTGTTTACTAGAATGAATAGAATTACAGATCCAGAAAAAATGTATATTTTTGCAAGCGCCCTTGAAGATGAAAATTTTCATGATATAGCAAAAGTAGCATATAAGAAATTAGAAGATATGGATGTAGTTAAAGAAAATAAAATAAAAGAAATGAAATCATTTAAACAATTAATTCAATTGACAGAAAAACAACAAGATCTTTCAAAGTTTAATAGTTTTACAAATTGGTTCGGAAAACACGCTCAACAGATATGGCAATTATTTGGTAAGCCACCAACATATAGAGAATATGATCCAAAGAAACTAATTAATTTTATGAATTCAAGTTTATCTGATGAAAGAGTTTCAATTTCTGATGATAAAAAGAGAGAAATATTTGGAAACATTATGAAATTTGGAAATAATGGTATAAAGACACTGCAGTATTTATCAAATTCATTTTTGAAAGGATCGTCTTTGGGTTTAACAGAAAAAGAGGAAAATTAAAACGATACTTCCAGGGAGTATACATAGAGACACTCGAGTTAAATTACGTAATGGAAAATCGGTTTGGGTAATTGATATCGATCATCAAGGTCAAAGATCTGGGATAGGACATTGGGCTTTTTTAATTTCTCCAAATAAAAATTCTGACGATAATACATATTGGGTTGGTAGTGATCAAATTGTAAGAGTTGTTAATAAACCTAAAAAATCTGCTGATCCTATAGATTTAGGAATAGCTGCTTGGCAAAATAAAGATAAGTTTACATTTAATGAAATAAAAACATTCAAAACAATTCTTAATGAAATAAATATTTTACAAAATGTTACTAGATGAAATCTCTTTCTAATATACTTCTTGAAGTTAAAGAGACAGAATACACTCTCGATGGCAAAATGAACTGGAATGATATCAATTGTCATATTGAAAATAAATCTGGAACATTTCGAGAAGGAAAAGATAAATCTGGAAAACCATGGAAAAGTAAAATGTATTGGCATTATGGAAGAATTCCTTCAACAATCGGAAAAGATGGAGATATGATAGATGTATTTGTTAATCCAAATGGAGGATCAAATAAAGTATTTAAAGTAAAACAAATCGATCCAGATACAAAAGAATTTGATGAAAATAAATATTTACTTGGAGCTAACGATATAAGTCATGCAAAGAAAGTTTATTTAGCTCATTATGATTCTCCGAAATATTTTGGTAGTATAGAAGAAATTGATTTAGATGATTTTAAGAATGGTTTAAAAAATAATACAATATACGAAATTAAATTTCAAGAATATTTAAAAAATTCAAAAAACACTTTATTTGAAATTCAAAAAATACTTGAAGATATAACAGACAAATATGGTAGAACATTAGTAAAAAATAAAAAAACTAGTAATACATATTATGTAAAAAATATAAATCCAGATCTACACATAGCTGTTAAACATGCAAAACCAAAGGATATTAAAAAATCAGAAAAAACTTCAGATATTGTTGAAAAACCAGTTAAAGAATTAAGAAAAAAATTCTTTAAGAAAATTTCAAAAAAAATTGAAAAACGTAAACAAAAAATTGCTTATAGAAATATTTTTGGTACAAATTATATTATAGGACAAGATAAATATAATCGTGCGACTGTTTATGATTTTGATGGTACAGAATATGATATACGAGATTTTTATGATATTGCTAAAAGTAGAAAAATTATTGAGCACAAACTTAATAATATTCACAAACTTGATCTTTATCTTGAAAGACTACCAAAAATAGACGATTCAACATTGGAAAAACTTGATAAATCAAAACAAACATATGAAATTCTTACTGATAACATAAAACTTCGAAATAAAATTTCTAGATCATATCCAGTTATAGAATATAAGAATAGAAAACTTATTATTGGTGGTAGATTTAAAGGGTATTATTTAGATGATATGATCAATAGATTAGGTCGCCAAATAGCTGGAACGTCATATAATTATGGATTAGATGGAAAAATCAGGCAAATACAATATAAAGAAAATGGATTATCAAAATTCAGAGTTGAGAATGAAGCGTATATAACATCAAAAGAAAATATATTTCATGTTGTTCTGCCTGATTGGGATAAAGAAACTAAAAATAAAATACAAAAATTATCACAAAAATATAAATCAATCCATAAATTAGAAAATAATTCATTTGAATTTTCAATTGATAATTTTGAAGAAATAAATGAAGCATTAAATGGTTCAGTGATGTCAGAAGATGCATCAATTCATATAAGTAAATATATTCAAGATAAACAAAATTCTATTGAACAACAAAATAATGAAAAATTTTCTGATATTTCAACTTCTAAAATTGATGGAATGAAAACTAAAGATTCTCTCGGCAATAAAATTGAATTTATGGCACATCAAAAAAGAGCAATTGATTTTATTCTAAAAAGGGGCAATGGTGTTGTTGGGCTAGATACTGGAACTGGTAAAAGTTTAGTTTCAATTGGTATTTTGTTGAAGTGGATAAATGATGGAACACTAAAAAAGAACGGTAATGGAAGAGCATTATATGTTGTTCCACCATCATTAAGAGGAAATATACCAGGAGAAATTTTAAAATTTTGTGAAAATCCACAAGAAGTTTTACAACACACTGATATTATTACTTATGGAGAATTTCAAAAAAATTCTTCAAAATATAAAAAATATGGTGCAGTGTTCTTTGATGAAGCTCAATATTTAAGAGGTAGTAATTCAAAAATCGGTAAAGTTGCAAAAAAGTTTAATCATTCAAATAAAATATTGTTAACTGCATCTGTTCTTGAAAAATCACCAATTGATCTTTATAATTTAGTATCTATTGCAAATAATTATGGAACAAGTCGTGAAGAAGCTAAAAAATTTGTTAATACTTTTTGTCTTAATATTGGTGGTAAGGTTATTGGGTTAAAGGAAGATCCAGAAACAAAAGAAAAAATTCGATCTTGGATTAAACAAAATACTGTTTATGTTGATAAAGAAGATGTTTCAGAAATAAAATTACCAGCAATAACCAAAAGATCGGATCAAAATATTTGTATAAAAATGAAACCAGAAATGTTAAAATCTTATGTTAAATTATCTAGACCAATAAAAGACACAATAAAAAGAATGGTCGAAAAATATAAGAATAAAACATTGCAAAGTTCGGAATTAAATCAAGAATTATCTAAAACAATGGGTCAAATTCAAAGACTTAGAAGTTTTTTGAATAATCCAGATGATTTTAATCCAAATCTTAAAAATCAAAAAGTAGAATATGCAATAAAATATGTTACAGATCGACTCTCAAAAAATAATAAATCAAAAATTGTAACATTTACAGATAGTCCTCGTTTAGCTGAAAAAACTGCTAAACGACTATCAAAATCTATTCCAGGAAAAAAACATTTATTAGGATTAGCTGGAGAAATTGTAATTTATCAAGACGGAAAAATATTAGAAAAATATAAAAAATCTGCTAAGTTAAAAATTAATGGTGAAAAAATTCCATTAAATGAATGGCAATCAAAAATATTAAATCATTATCAAGATGATCCAAATTTAGCAACAATGAATTTAACTAAAGCTTATACTTTTGGTCATAATTTACAAAAAGCAAATAGTATGTTACATTTAGATCGTAATAGTTGGAATAATGAGCATATGAAACAACGTACAGCAAGAATATGGAGAACTGGACAAAAAAATTCAGTTGATGTTAAGATAGTTGATGTTACGGCAGATGATGGATCATCAATTGATGAGATACAAAGATATTCTCAAGAAATCGAACAAAATTTATTTGATGAAATAATTAAAGGAAGCAAAGATGAAAAATTGAAAAATAATATAAAAATTACTGGAGTTGATGATCTTTTGAGAAGTAAAAATGGGTTGCCAGCATTGTTAAATTCAACAGTAGTAAATTATAGTCAGGCACAAATATGAATAATTTGACAGAACAAATAAAAAAAGAACTACAAGCATTAAGTTCTTACAATTTGCCAATAGCTATAAATGGTATTAATCAAATTGAAAACATTAATTATTATAAATCAAAAAATGTCAATATTAATGAAATTCTAAAATATGGAATACAACTTTGCAAATCAAAAAATATACGTATCAAAAATGAAGGATATTATGATTTATTTTCTTTGTAATTATTCTTCTTTGTATATTTTTGCTGTAACTTTTTTAATTTTTCTAGCTTTTTTAGCTAAAATATTCGCGTTTTCTTTTGTTAAATTATGAAAAGAATTATCGCGCATATTATTTGGGAAATAATATCCAGAACCAGACCATTTCTTTTTATTCAGATTTTGAATTTTTTCATCTAATTCATGATTTGGTCCGAATTTATATGTCACAGATACTGAATATAATTGTTGTTTCATGTTAAACTCCATTTTAGATTTAATATTAGTTAATTAACTATATTAATATAATCAACTATAAATCAAAAGTAAATACTTTAGGAAAATATTTTTAGAAGAAATAACACATGAAATCTAATAATAAATTAATAGCTAGTTTTGAAAAAATTGGAGAAATAATTACAATTTTGAATGATCGAACTGTTCTTAAAAATGGCAAAAATGTTGGTAAACTTCCAGATACTATGAATATTAATGATTTTATTTCAACTCTTAGAAAAGAAGGATTCACTAAAGTATTAGAATCTTTTAAGGAAATTATTTCAAAATTATAGACTATGGTTTTTATCACAATAAAAAATACAACTTCTTATGATATTTCTTTTCTGAAGCAATATGCTCAAAGGTTAAAGCCGTTTTTATCTTTAGTTGGCAAACAATATTATCCATTTAGAATAGTTGTAGTTGAAAAAAAATACAAAACAGATAGATCTAATTTTGATACAAAAACACAAAAATTGATATTGAAGTATTCACCACAGTTACAATCAAAACAAGATCTTGTGTGGGTTCTATTCCACGAATTTGCTCATTTCTTGTCTTTAAACAACACAGAATTATTTAAAGTAGCATTTTCAAAAGAAGCAGAAACAATTGAAAAAGTTTTAGAAAAGAAGTATGGTAATAAATATGATTGGCATGATATTCTTCCATGGGAAGTTTTTGCAAATGGATTTGCAACAGTATTATTAGGAAAATTCAGAAAAAGACATTTTATCAATAAACCAGATACACGTATTAATGAAACAACAAACAAAAACAGAAATAACAAGAGAAGAAATATTAGATCTTAAATCAGATATTGCAAAACTCAAAAAGACTACAGATCAAATTATTGATCGTTTAGATAATGTAAAAGCAAATGGGAATCCTGGCCTAGAAGCTTCTCTTATTGATCTTTACAATAAATCATCAGAGATTCATGAAGATTTAAAAGAAATAAAATATTCAATAACTGGACTAACAGAAATGAAAATTCAGATTAATAGCTTAGTCGAAGTAACCGCAAGTAATCGTGCATGGAGTGAATGGGGAAAATCAACAAGAAATTTGATGACACAAAGCAAAATGTTTGTATTATTGAGGACTAAATATGGAAAGATTTTATTGGGACTTCTAAGTATATTTATAGTAAATAGTGTACTACAAGTTGCTAATATTGGGTTTAGTCTGCAAAATTTAGTAAAATTATTCATTTCTACAATTGCAAATAACTAAAAAGAGAACAATTTTTATGCAAAAAAGAAATATACAAATTAACAGAATAAAAACAACACGTTTAATTCCATTTGAAGAATATAAACATAGAATCTTTGAACAGACTCAAATAAATCCAGATGATGAAAATCAAATGAAATATGAGAAGATCAAGAAGCTTGCAGAATTAGGCAAATCAATTGAACAACAAGTACAGAATTCTTTGACTCATCTAAATGGATTTCTGGGATTGGGTATTAAAACAGAATTGAGTTTCGAATTTAAACGTGCAATCGCAGAATTAGGACGAATTCAAAAATTAACTGCTGATTATAGTAAAATAGTAGTTAGAGCTCATGAAATTGCTGAAGGAAATGATTCTGAGCAAAGTCAAATAACTGAATCTATGTTCACTAATGATCCCCAAGTTTCAAAAGCTGAAGATGATGCATATCATCAAATAATGAAAATTCAAAATGATATTAGAAATAAATATAAAGTTTCTACATATCTTGTCATTAAAAAATCCGATAATCTTGATACTTCTGTTGTACTTGATATTGGAAAATCATTATCTGAAGGTGGTCCTGGAAGTGGTCCACATGAAGATGATAATGATAAAGAAGAACTAAAGAGATCTCTTGATAAACATATTAGTAGAGTTAGGGCTCAGCGAAAGGATATTTCAAACAAAAATTTTGATAGAAGACCAGATTCAAATTGGAAATTGAAAGGAATTCAAGAAATTTCTAAACCAGAACCACCAGAAAGTTTAGAAAAAGGAATTCCACCAAAAGATTATTTGAAAAAATTAGGAGTAGAGAGAATTAAAAAAGAAAATATTGAATATTATACTAAGTGTTTCAATTGTGGAGCAGAAAAAATAGTTAAACCGGGAGAAGCAACAAAGTGTTCAAAATGTGGAAAAATGGGTATTACACCAAAGCATCAATTAACTCAAGATCCTAAAAATCGATCATTTAAAGTAAAATCACTCAAAGAACTTAAAGATTATTATGGTAAATCAATAAAAAAAGGATCTCATATTTCTTGGACAGATTCTAAAGGAGTAGAACATACTGGAATAGTTAAAGATCCTAGCGGAATATTAGCCAAAGATGAAAAAAGTTTTCAACATATTGATGTAGATCCAAGAAATGATACATTGAAAGTATTGAATGAGAGTAAATCAAAACAGCTTCAAACACTTCCAAAATATCGTGAAAGTGGCAAAAAATATATTATGTCATTAAATATTCCAGAAGTAAAAAGACACCAATTATTGAATTATCTAAACACAACAGAATTTAATGATTTTTTAGTTGATATAATTAGATCTGGTAAATTTACACATTCACCAGAAGAACATATAATATGGAATAAATTACAAAATATATTAGAAAATCAATTTCTCAAAGAATATGGTTCTCTTCTTAAATCAAAATATGGATTTGAAGGAGATATATTAACAGAAGATATAAAAGCATACAATCCTAAAGATGCTTATTTAAAGTTGAGTAAGAAAAATCCTGCTTATGAAGTTGTGTATTTGTTAGAGAAGAATAGTTTAAATGAAGAAAAACATAAAGAATGTTATTGGTGTGGGAGAAATGTTCCAACGACAGAAATTAAATATGTTGGAAGAACTGGTGCTACTGGAAAGAATAAAGTTTATTTATGTAAAAAATGTAATAATCCAGAAACAATAAAAAAATTAAATGTAATTGTAAAAGAAGATCTTCCATCTCCAAAATATGGAGATCAAGGTTCGGGATTTCCTTTGAATCCAGATAAAAATGAATTGAATGAAACTAAAGGTAAATATATTATTTGGAGAAAAGGAATTCAAAAAGGAATGACTAACGAACCAATATTTGGAAATAAAACTCCAATTTTAGATCGTTCTATAGCTGAAAAAAGATTAAAAGAATTAGAAGTTAAATATGGAAAAGGAAAATTTTATATTAGTAAACATCACATGACATTTGAAAATATTTCAGAAGTTTCTAAATTTATAAATCCAGTAAAAGATGCTGTAGGTAATATGATCTGGATAAGAGACAGAGTATTGGAAAAAATGTTTGATCCTAAGTCACAGAAATATGTATTTCCTAAAAAATATTCAGCAGAAGACACAAAAAAAGTTGAAGATATTGTATCTTCTAACAGGATTTTAGCTAAAGATTTTTATAGTAATAAAATTATGGCACTCGACCCCAGAGAAATAATGAGAGTTGGTAAGTCTCACTCAATTGGATATAATTAAAAATGAAAACATTTAAACAATTTATATTAGAATCTTTGCAATGTCCAAATTGTCATAAATCTGTAAATGAAAAAGAACAATGTTGGATAAATTCAAATCCATCAGCTGGAGTTCAAAATAGAGAAACATGGGTTTGTAAAGAGTGTTTTAACAATATACAACAACAGTTAAAAAAAGATACTAAAAATGGAAATGCTTTTTCAGATGACATTAATATAATAGGAAAATATTTAAAGAAATGAAAAAATCTCTTGAAAAAAATATGACTATTGCTATAGAAGATTTAATTAATTCATTTGCAAATTTATCAAAAGCAGTTGCAAAGAGATGGAACGTTGAAGAACATGACTTATTAAAACATTTCACAAATGAACTATTTGAAAATAACAAGAAATTAACATTAACATCATTAATAAAAAAAATAGAAAATCATGAAAATCTATAAATCAACACTTAAACATTTAATTAAAGAAGTCATTAATGAAATCTCAGAAGGTGGTCCTGGTTCAGGACAAAGTGGCCATAAGACATCAGAAAAACAAAACAATAAACAAATATATTATACAAAATGTAGAAAGTGTGGTGAAGAACGTGAAGTTAAACCAGGACAAAAAAATACATGTAATAAATGTGGATATGTTGGTATCACTCCCGGTCATTCATTGATTCAGAATCCAAAAACTAAAGCATTTTCAATAAAAAAATTAAAGTAAAAGAAAATAATATGTATGATGAATCACAAATATCAAATAAAACTATGCAAACACAACAATTAAAACCAAGACTTTTAATAGAATATCGATCACTCGATTATAATCGTGGAATAATCAAAGAACAGATTGAAAGTGGGGTTAATCCAACATTATCGGGTGTATTTCAATCAGCAAATGAAAAGAACATGAATGGACGAATTTATCCAAAACCAATTCTCGAAAGAGAGATTTCTAAATTTTCAGAAATAATAAATGAAAATAGAGCATATGGAAGCCTAGATCATCCCGAGAGCGCAATAATTGAATTAGGTAATGCGTGTGTTCTCATCAAAGAAGTAAATTGGGATGGAATGAATGTAGTTGGGAAATTAGAAGTTCTTAATACTTCTAAGGGAAAAGATTTAAAAGCGATTCTTGAATCTGGTGGTAATGTTGGAGTAAGTTCAAGAGCTTTTGGAAGTACACAACGAACTAATGAAGGAAACGAGTTAGTAAATGATGATTTGCAATTAATTACTTTTGATATTGTAAGTTCACCTTCTGTGGCTAAAGCGATTTTAACAGAAAATTATGATATTACAAAGAAATATTTTTATAATCCAAAAATTGATAGAAATATTGTTATAGAAAATATATTAGATACTATTATTAAAAATTACTAACTTGATTCTTCTTGAACAAACAGAAATATTTAAAAAAATTCTTGAACTTATCAAGAAGGGATTGTCAGAAGTTGAAGTAAGAGATCGTTTAATAAATATTGGCTATGATTTTAAGACAGCAAACAATTTAATTGATCACGCTTTGCAGATGCAAGAGAATAAAAAAAAATTAAGTTTAATAAAAATTCTGAATGAAGCTGAAAGTATCAAATCATTTAAGCCAGCGGCTCCATATAAACCAAAACAACCTGCAAAGCCAGCAAAGCAATCTATATTAAAAACAAGAATGTTATCTCCAAAGGGAAAACAAGTAGTGGTAAAAGATCCAATAGAAAAATCTAAACAAGGATATAGTTATATTGGTAATAAGCAAACACCATCTACAAGATCAAGTAGAAAAGCATTCAATGGGGATAGAAATCCAAGAAGAGCAAAGAATTCTATCAAATCAATTTCATATGGAAAAACTATACAAGAAATGAAATTATTATCAATTCTTGAATCAACACTTTCTAATTATGCTTAAACTTAAAAAATATGCAATTAAAGTAGAAAAGAAAAATGATTTTTATGCTGAAAGACCATTTGGTCAAAGAAATTATTTTTATGAAGACATCAATGGTTATATAGAATTTGAACTTCCGAGTAATTGGAAATTGAAATATGATGTTGATTCCTTGCGAGATTTAATTTATGACGAATCAAATGAAATTTTTCAGAAAGAAGAAGATAGTAAAAATAAATTAGAATGGAAAGTTACTATTAATAATAATAATATAGCGAGAGCAACAGTAAATGAAAATTGACAAAAAATTATTTGTTAAATCTATTTCAGATGAAATTCTAAGGAATATTTCTTCTCGAATAAGATTTTTAATACGTGAAGAATTAGAAATATCAAAAAAATTAATAAAAAAACAACTTCTTGAAGAATTACAACAAGAATTTCCTAAAAAAAGAAAATATACAAAACATAAACAAGAACAGTCTTTTAATATTGATACTGGGAATTCTATTCTCAATACTATTTTAGAAGACATTAATGTAGATGAAGAAAAACCTTTATTATCTACAAAATTTTCAAGTGCTACAAAAATAGCAGTTAAAGATAATAAGAAAAAATCTATAATCAAAAATAAACTATATGAAGAAAAAGATGGAGAAATATATAATAACTTTGACCCAATGACTATGGACGCAAGTGCTATGGATTGGAGTAATATAATTGATGCTCTAGACAAAAATGATAACTATTTACCAGGGCAAGAATAATGAAAATTTATAAATCAACACTTAAACATTTAATCAAAGAAGTTCTTAATGAAATTACAGAAGATGGACTTGATAGTAAACTTATGAAAAAAAGAGAATACTCAATTCCAAGAGAACAAATAAATAAGGCAAATGAAATTGTAAAAAATGGATTTAGTTATATAAAAACTACAAGTAGTGGTAATATGATTTTTAAAAAAGGAAAAGAAACAATAAAGTTAAGTCCAGGTGGGAGTATTATATAAGAACTTGATTTTTTAAATAATGAAAATCTACAAATCAGAAATAAAACATAAATGATATTATTAAGTGAAAAAATATTTGGTAAAAAAATTCTTAGTCAAAAAGAAATAAATACAATTATTGCTAGAGAACACTTAATTGAAACAATTGAACATCTAGCTGAAGAAATTGCTAAAAAATGGGATATTAGTAAACATGAATTAATAACATCTCTTGCAAATGAATTAATGGAATCAAAGAAAATTTTAAATTTATCAATATTAATAAAAAAAATAGAAAATGGAAACTAAACCAAGACTTTTAATAGAATATGATAAAAGAAAAAATTACACTTGATGTCAAGATTGGTGATGAGATTTTAACTGGTAAATGGAAAAATCATCGTGAAGAAGTTAAAGACATAGGGAAAGACAAATATGGCATGCCAACTATAAATTCAAGAAAAGCAACTACATTTAGGATAAATAAAAAAAATATTAAAAAAATTGAAACGTGAAATTCCTGAAGGTGGTCCTGGTAGTGGACAGAAAGGACATAAGACTTCTGATGAATATAATTTATCAACAGTTCACACAATTGAAAAAATAAATTCTCAGATAAAAGATCTTAAAAAAGAATTAA
>ORJL011208168.1_pt1 | contig 29046 bp, 25 predicted proteins | sample 1779941 | NCBI WGS metagenome assembly ORJL01 (sample SAMEA104232317, study PRJEB22302) | groundwater metagenome | biome: forest; feature: aquifer; material: groundwater | place: USA | collected 2011-08-07 | depth 5.8 m
CCGTAAATCACTATTGCTTAGTGAGCACGTTTAGCGGAATTTGCGTAAGCGAGTGCGGACTATAAGGCGTTAAGAACGCCAACTGGTTCACAGGCAGAAATACCCAGAGGTTTTGGCGTTTAGCCTTATAGTCAATCGAGTAGCAAATGAAGCGGCTGCGAACACGTTAGTGTCCGGTGGACACTAACGGCCGAAGGCGCCATAGTGATTTACTCTATCTTTTTTAAAAAGGAAGTGAACGTTGTTTGAATTCTGACCGGGAACGTTTACAAAGACTACGCCTAGAGATTGAGCAAGCGAACCTTAGTTATTATGGATTAGATCAACCGAGGATTACCGATGCCGACTATGATTCCTTGCTTCGAGAACTCTTAGATCTCGAAGCAAGGTACCCAGAGTGGGTTACTTTTGATTCTCCAACTCAAAGAGTTGGGGGTACCGTAGCTAAAGAGTTCCCTAAAGTACGCCATTCTGAACCACTTTTAAGTTTAGATAATGCCTTTGATGCGGGGGATCTGCGAGAGTTCGATCGTCGTGTAAGATCGATGGTTTCTCAAGTTGAATATGTTGTAGAGTTAAAAATCGATGGTCTAACAGTAGCTTTAACATTTGAACAGGGTATTTTAGTCCGGGGAGCAACCAGGGGTGATGGGGAAGTAGGAGAGGAGATAACTGCGAATGTTCGAACAATATCGTCAATCCCCTTGCGTTTAAAACAACCTGTCACCCGGCTGGATGTACGAGGGGAAGGGTATATGCCCAAGGCTTCGTTCGCCCGGCTTAATCAGGAGCGCGAAGAGGAAGGCCAGCCTTCTTTTGCTAATCCGCGAAATGCAGCAGCTGGGTCTTTACGCCAACTTAATTCCCGTATTTCGGCTCAGCGGAAGTTGGATTTTTTTGCTTACCAAATACCTAGAACAACAGAACTGGAGTTCAGATCCCAGACGGAGGTTCTAGAGTATTTAACGGCACAGGGTTTCACAGTAAATCCGAATTTTAAAGTATTTAAGGATATTGAGGAGGTTATTTCTTATTGTCAGGAATTGACCTCAGAACGACATAGTTTTCCTTATGAAATTGATGGCTTAGTGATTAAAGTCAATGATCTAAGTCAGCAAAGGGAATTGGGATTTACAGCCAAGAGCCCTCGCTGGGCTATTGCTTATAAATTTCCTGCTGAACAAGTGGAAACAATAGTTCAGGATATTATCATAAGTGTTGGACGTACTGGAGTTCTCACCCCAACGGCCCTACTTTCCCCTGTGATAGTTGCTGGTTCAACTGTTAGTAGAGCAACTCTTCATAATATAGATAATATCCGTGAGAAGGACATTAGGATAGGTGATCATGTTCTATTACAAAAAGCCGGAGATGTTATACCTGAGGTTGTTCGCGTATTAATGGAGAAGCGAACTGGTCATGAAAGGCTTTTTGAAATGCCCTTTAATTGTCCTGAGTGTGGGAGTCCTACAGAACGTAAAGAGGGTGAGGTTGCTCAACGTTGTACGAGTATTGCTTGTCCGGCTAAGCAACGTGAGGCGATCATTCATTTTATTTCCCGTGACGCGATGAATATTGATGGTCTAGGACCAGCGGTTGTGCAACAAATGCTTAAGGCAGGGCTGGTAACTGATGCAGCTGATTTATACACTTTAGAGTTTGAACAACTCAGTAAGTTAGAACGGTTTGGTCAAAAGTCCACTGAGAACTTGCTTCAGGCCATAAGTGCTAGTAAAACAAAGGGTTTAGCGGCCCTGATCTTTGCTTTGGGAATTCCTCATGTTGGAGAGAAAGCGGGTAAGATTCTAGCCCGAAACTATCCAACAATGAGTAATTTGAAAAGGGCAACCTCCGAGGAACTACAAGCAATACCGGATATTGGACCAACAATTGCTACTAGTATTATCCATTTTTTTAACCAAAAAAGTACTCAGGACGTACTGACAAAACTAGATGCTGCCGGGGTAGAGATGACTGCAGTTGAGGTAGCGCGCCCCCAATTATTTCTCGGTAAAAGTATTGTTGTCACCGGAACGTTACAGCGTTGGGATCGGCGACAGATTGAAACCTTTATTGAAGAGCGTGGTGGAAAAGCTGCAAGTAGTGTCAGTAAAAAGACTGCCTTTGTGGTTGTCGGTGAAAAGGCTGGTTCTAAACTAAATAAAGCTCAAGAATTAGGAATTCCCGTTTTAACTGAAGATGAATTTGATAGAGAATACTTAAATTAATGTACAATGCACAATGCACAATTATGAATTATTTTGATACGTGCTTAATTATGAATTATGAATTATGAATTATGAATTATGGATTATGAATTATGGATTATGAATTATGAATTATGAATTGTACAAATTAGTTCGTTAAGGGAACTTGGTTTTGTGAATAGATCTTTTCCTCAGTAAAAGGCAAATAGAAAAAGCCCTTATTATCTTCATAATTATCATTGATGTTTTTTAGATGAGCGAATAGTTTTTCAAGACTAGTAATGGTTTCTATCAACCAAGATTTGGCTATAGGTTTAATAATAACTAGATGAGTTTTTTCTAATAGAACTTTGGCTTTTGGAGAGAGTATTTTCAAGGAAGTAAAAACCGTCCAAAGAGTTAAAGGGCGAAAATCATCATCAATTAATGAATTACTAATATAGTTTAAGCGCTCTATTTGTTCTACCATGGATTCGTTTTTCCAAAACTTGGGTGGCAAATCAAGGAAAAGTCGAATAGGATGCTTAAGATTTCCTTCGGCCCCTCTGGTGAAGTTAGCTATACACTCAAGAAAGGTGACAATCCGAGGTAAATAGTCACAGGCACAGTAATATATTCCCGGAACTGTCGGTTCAGCAATCCAACGCATATCTGTAGAATAAGGATCAACGGATATTATAGGATTGGGAATAGTATATTGGCAGATGTGTTTGGCCGAATCAGTTAAAACGATGTTGATTGTTTCCTTGTCACTAAATTCATTGGTCTGCAATAAGGACAAAATCAGGAGGCTTTTGCCGACACCGGTAGCACCTAAAACAAGATGGTTACCCGGAACGAAATTAGTAAAAGGTTGAAATTCCTGCTCCATTTGTAACACTTCCTTTCCTTTAATATATCCGGCTGGTTGTCAAAGACCATCATGGTAATACCATTCTTCATAACTTAGCATTTTCCTTTTATCTAAGAAAAGTTTATGTTGGACAATGATCGATAGAATTTTGTTGTTGTAAATCGCCCCAATAATATACGTATTCTTCCATGAAGCAGCAAATGTTAAACAATGATTAAGCTAATAATATATTTCAATAGGGAGGGAGCTTGATTAATGGAAAAGGTAGTCGTTAAACAAATCTATAGGGAAACACAAAAACTTATTGATAAGCAAATTAAAGTAGAAGGCTGGGTAAGGACAGTCAGAACTTCTAAAGCTTTTGGATTTATCGAACTTAATGATGGTACGTTTTTTGAAAATATCCAAATTGTTTTTGAGGAGAGCTTGGATAACTTTCTGGAGATTGGCAAATTATCTATAAGTTCTGCGATTAGTGTGGAAGGGGTACTCGTTGAATCGCCTGGTTCAAAACAAAAATTCGAACTTAAAGCTAGTAAGATTGAAGTTATGGGTTTATCTTCACTGGAGTATCCTTTACAGAAAAAAAGGCATACTTTCGAGTTTTTAAGAACTATTGCTCATTTAAGACCGCGAACCAATACTTTTTCGGCTGTATTTAGGGTGAGGTCCGTTATTGCCTATGCCATCCATAACTTTTTTCAAGAGAAGGGATTTGTCTATGTTCATACTCCAATCATTACTGGTAGTGACGCTGAAGGCGCTGGTGAAATGTTTAAAGTTACAACCTTGGACTTAACCCAACCCCCTAAGGACGATCAGGGAGGTCTTGATTTTACCAAAGACTTTTTTGGGAAAGAAACAAATCTGACGGTGAGTGGTCAGCTTGCGGTAGAGACTTATTGTATGGCCTTTAAGAATGTCTATACGTTTGGACCAACTTTTCGGGCCGAGAATTCCAATACTGCGCGTCATGCCGCGGAATTCTGGATGATTGAGCCCGAAATCGCCTTTGCAGATCTTGGTGATGATATGAAGTTAGCTGAGGAAATGCTAAAGTATCTTATAAGTTATGTCATGGAAAATGCCCCGGAAGAAATGGCCTTTTTTAATAATTTCATAGACAAAACTCTTTTTAAGAGGTTGGAAAATGTTCTAAAGTCTGATTTTGGACAGATTAGTTACACTGATGCCGTTGAAATATTATTAAAGTCTAATGAAAAGTTTGAATATCAGGTAGAGTGGGGATGTGATCTACAAACGGAGCATGAAAGATATTTGACGGAAAAGGTTTTCCAGAAACCAGTTTTTGTCTTTGACTATCCCAAAGATATTAAAGCCTTTTATATGAGGCTTAATGATGACCGTCGCACAGTTGCGGCCATGGATTTACTTGTCCCTGGGGTTGGCGAGATTATTGGCGGAAGTCAAAGAGAAGAAAGACTGGATCTTTTGGAGAAAAGATTAGAAGAATTAAAGCTAAATAAGGAAGACTATTGGTGGTATTTAGATCTTAGGAAATACGGTGGGACTAAACATGCAGGTTTTGGTTTAGGCTTTGAACGGGTTATTATGTACTTAACCGGAATGTCGAACATTCGGGATGTCATATCTTTCCCCAGAACGGTTAAAACAGCTGAGTTTTAACTATTTCAAAATAAGAAAAGATTTTTCTGAATGAAGTTCTCCATTCTTTTTGCCCTCATTGTAAAAGTGAGGGTTCTTCATTTTAATAGTCAGAAATAGCTATTTAATTTTTATGGAATCATAGAATAATTTATTTTTCTACTAAAAATTTCACAAAATGTTAACAAATTTGTTTTATAATAAAATAAAAAAGCCATATGCATTTTATCCACTCTAAACTTTTGAACGTCTTCAAACTTGCCGAATAGAAAGGAAAAAATAATGCGGCATTTTAATTACCTGTCTAAACAAAATGAAGAAGAAACCTTTTACATGCTTCCCTATGCTATAGATAAAAAAACTGACCGTTCAATACTGTCACATGCTCTCGGGGCGACACTCTATATGCCAGGAACTAGAATAAGCATTGCTGAAGATATTATTTCGGAAAAATATAAAGGTTTGGCCTCCACGGTTTTATGCTTGGAGGATGCTATAGGCGAAGATGAAGTAGCTTTTGCCGAGGAAAACTTAGTGCATCAAGTAAAACAAATAAAAATGGCCATAGACAAAAAATTGCTTTTACCTGAAAAATTACCACTTATATTTATCCGTGTACGAAATCCGGAGCAAATGCTACGGATGATTGAGCAGATAGAAGAGGATGTTCTAGTACTCACGGGTTTTGTTTTTCCTAAGTTTACGGCAGACAGTAAGGGTTACAAGTATTTTGAAATACTTAAAAAGTTCAGTAATCTTTCAAGCGGTTCCTTATTTGGGATGCCTATTCTAGAAAGCCCTGAAATAATTTATTGCGAGTCTAGACTTGAGAAAATGTTAGATATTAAGACTCTCCTAGGTGATTATCATGAGTTAGTATTAAACGTAAGAATGGGCGCAACTGATTTTTCTGGATTATTTGGAGTCAGAAGAGGTCCTGACGTTACGATTTATGACATCATTGCTATTCGAGATTGTATTGCAGATATTGTAAACATGTTTGGTAGGATAGAAAGTGATTACGTGGTGTCAGGGTCAGTTTGGGAATACTTTTCTAATGCTGAACGTCTCTTGAAACCGCAGCTTCGCAGAAGTCCATTTGATGAGCATTATGGACCAGCTGGGATTAAAATCAGAAGTCAATTACTCAATAAGTATATTGATGGTTTGATTAGAGAGGTCATCCTAGACAAAGAGAATGGAATCATTGGGAAAACGATTATACACCCTAGCCATATCATTCCTGTTCAGTCTTTATATGTGGTTACTCATGAAGAATATTTAGATGCGTTATGTATTATAGAAAGCAGTGAGGGTCAACTTGGAGTTACTAAGAGTCTGTACACCAATAAAATGAACGAAGTTAAACCGCATTATAACTGGGCAAAAAAGATCCTACTTAGAGCAAAAGTATATGGAGTGTTTAATGAGAAACATAACTTCACAAGTCTGCTTACCGAAGAGGTACACGTATAGTATCTTAGGAGATCAAACAGTTAGCCTTGAAATTGTGGACAACCCCTTTAATATTCCCCTAGAAACATTAGTCTCCATGGCGGCTAGAAGAAACGAAAAACGAGGGTTTCTATTTGTAAGCAAAATCCTCGGCAAACATATTCCGATTGATCCCTATGTTGGTTTATTAGGAGGGGTTGCTTTAGGGGTTAAATTAATAAAGGATATTTATAACTTGAGTTATGAACATACTGAACGAATCTTTGACGCCCTAATAACCAAATGCAATACTAAAGATGTCTATGAAAGAGTTGAAAGTGAACCTTTCGTTTTGCCTAAACACACGCTGTTTATTGGTTTTGCGGAAACAGCAACGGCTTTGGGACATTCGATGTTTAGCTTCTTTCGTAATGCTGACTATATTCATACAACAAGGGAATGGATTCCCGAATGGGAGTCTCAACTCAACTTTGATGAAGAACACTCTCATGCAGTTGAACATCGGTGTTACCCTTTAGATCGGGAAATGTTCGAAAACGCTGAAGTAGTCGTTTTAGTAGATGACGAATTGACCACAGGAAAAACCGTTTTGAACTTTATTAAGGAGATTCAGAAGAAGTTCCCTAAAAAAAAGTATATCGTAGTGGCGCTTCTTGACTGGAGAAAGAAAAAAGATAAAGAAAGATTTAACGAGTTAGAGAAGGAGCTTAATATTAAGATTCATACGGTTTCACTATTAGAAGGGGAGGCTGAAACCTCCGGTAAAGCATTGGAAAATGCTAATTCACCGTCTATGGTAAGTCGAGGCGGAAAGAAACGTGTTAAATATAATTCAATGAATTTAAAAATTCCAAACGTTGTTAAAGTTACCTCGGAAGATTCAGAGGGCTTTGAAAATAAGTCGGCTTACCTAAAATTAACCGGTCGTTTTGGGATTTCTGAACACGAGAATGAACAGAATGTAAAATTAGCCAAAGAAATAGGTTTGGAACTTAAAGAAGATCGACAAGGCCAAAAAACCTGTTGTTTAGGTACTGGAGAATTTATGTTTTTTCCGATGCTTGTTTCCGCTTACATGGGGGATGGGGTACACTATCATTCCACCACTAGAAGTCCTATCTATATTTCTGGCTCTTCAGACTATGCGGTTAAGAGTGGGTACTCGTATCCCAGCATCGATGAGCCACTTATTTCTAGCTATCTATATAATGTCCCTTTAGATTATTATGACGAAGTTTATGTCTTTTTGGAACGAAAAGTTAGCGCAAAACGATTAGAACCAATGCTTGAGGTTTTAAACAGCCTTGGTATTCCGCGCATAGTATTGGTAGTTAGTAGTTAGTAGTTAAATGAATTGTAAAATGAGGGGAAAGGAATGACAAAGGAATCATTAACTAAATCTACTAAAAAAAGGTTAACTCCTACGCCCATGGGAAGCGGAAGCTATAGTCCCAACGATGTTGTTTTTTTATTAAAAGATCTAAAAGGGTTAATCGATGAGACGGGTCTTCAGCAAAGAGAAGAAAATATCCAATCGGGTGGACACTATTCGGAAATGCTGCCCATTGAATATCAGCCGACTTCAGACTATATGGAGCTATTTTATAAAACGTTGAATGAAAGTGCAGAAAAGGTGGCCCTTGCTGTTGGTAAGGTTTCGGAACTTATTTTAAAAAGAAATGGCTCTAACGTAATTCTTGTCTCTTTAGCTAGAGCCGGTACACCCATCGGCGTATTAATTAAACGCTATATTCTTAACGATTACGGCCTAGATTTATCCCATTATAGTATTTCTATTATTCGAGGCAAGGGTATTGATGAGAATGCTCTTCACTATATTATTCAGAAGCATCCCGGAGCCAAGTTGCAATTCATTGATGGCTGGACAGGTAAAGGCACGATTACCAGTGTTTTAAGCCAAGCCTGTCGCATCTTTGAAAGTAAATACGGCTACCGTTTGGATGATGATTTAGCTGTACTGGCCGACCCTGGTCGTTGTGTTCAAACCTTTGGGACGAGGGAAGATTTTTTAATCCCCAGCGCCTGTTTGAATTCAACCGTGTCCGGATTAATCAGTCGAACAGTGTGTAGAGATGACCTTATTGGAGAAAAGGACTTTCACGGGGCGAAATTTTATCAGGAACTTAGGGAAGATGACGTATCTAATTTATTTATTAATAGGATAACAACTGAGTTCGAAACTATCAGGGAAAAAGCTAAAAAAGAAGTAGCTAAGCATCATGAAAACTACCCTTCTGTGACCTGGCAAGGCTTAAAAGATATAAAGCTAATTCAAGAACGATTGGGGATCGAGGATATTAATTTTATTAAACCAGGCGTCGGGGAAACCACAAGGGTTCTTTTAAGAAGGCTACCCTGGAAAATTCTTGTGGATAAATGCTCGAATCCCAATCTAAGACATATTTTGGTTTTGGCCTTAGATAAAGGAGTCCTAGTTGAAGAATACCCTCAGCTTACGTATTCCTGTTGTGGGATTGTTAAAAACTTAAAGGAGAGTTAAATGCTATTTGCAAGTGATCTAGATAGGACATTAATCTATTCTCCGCGCACGTTTGAAGGACAGGAATTGAAGGAAGCAGTTTGTCCTGTCGAGATTTACGAAAACAGACCTATTTCTTATATGACTCAAAATGCTGTCATGATGTTGAGAGAACTTTCTAAACGGATGCTTTTTGTACCGGTTACTACTCGAACTAAGCTCCAGTATTTACGAATACACCTCTTTCAAAATGAAATTAGCCCAAAATATGCTGTAACTAGTAATGGTGGCACAATTTTTATCAACAATAAAGAAGATGAAGGATGGAATAGCCACATTAAGAGTTTACGTGGTGATTGTCTGCTGCTTGAGGATATAGTAAGGAGATTTGACGAAATTAGGAATGATTGTTGGGTAGTAACAACTTCGGGCAAGGTTGCGGATGGACTTTTTTACTACTGCTTGGTTGATCGTGAAACGATTCCTTTAAGAGAGTTGCTGGATTTCACTGGATGGGCTAATCAGCAGAATTGGGAAGTTTCGCTACAAGGCAGGAAGTTGTATTTAGTGCCAAACTATGTCAGTAAAAGGAATGCTGTTGCCTATATCAAGGAAAACGAGGGTGTCAGTAAAGTCATTGCTTCTGGGGATTCCTTGCTGGACCTAAGTATGTTAAAATATGCTAATCTAGGGATAGTTCCTCAGCATGGTGAGCTCTATTCACTTCATGTTCAAGGGCTCATCGATTTAAGCTTTATCCGTATTACAACTTCCAGCGGAATAGTTTCAGCAGAGGAAATATTGTCAATGGTAGCGTAGGCCTGAAGTCTACTCAGTATTAGTGTTTTTTGATGAATGATCACTCTCTATGGTTAATTATGGAAAACTGTGGAAATACTATAATCAGTGCATAAAATATTGTATCCTTTGGAAATAGATGGGTCAGGTAATCGTGTGCTGTGTTTATAAATTCTAATTCAGAAAGTGAAAGGTGAATAAAGTTGGATTGGATTGTTAGCTTTTTTCAAGGATTAGCAGCTAGTTATGGAGCATTTTTCTCATTGGATGCATTAATTTCCGTTATAACTGATCCCGTGAGCCTAGGTATTATAGGAACTCTAATCATCTTAGAAGGTCTATTATCGGCAGATAATGCCCTTGTGTTGGCTGTAATGGTAAGAAGTTTGCCAAAAGATCAACAGAGGAAGGCGTTGTTTTACGGAATTTGGGGCGCCTACATCTTTAGATTTATAGCGATTGGCATTGGAGTTTATCTTGTTAAGATTCAGTGGGTTAAAATTCTGGGTGCCTTATATCTGTTATGGTTGTCTATTAAATATTTTCATGCTAAATATTCCTCATCAGGCGAGGAACATGATGATGTCAAAGTAAATCAAGTTGCCAAAAGTTTTTGGGGAGTTGTTCTTCAGGTTGAATTAATGGACATTGCGTTTAGTATAGACAGTGTTTTAGCAGCATTTGGTTTAAGTGAACAGCTTTGGGTTCTTTTCACAGGGGCTATTTTTGGAATTTTAATGATGCGAGGGGTTGCCCAAATATTCATGAAATTCATTGAAAAATATCCCGAGTTAGAATCGGCAGCTTATATCCTCATCGCCTTGATTGGGATAAAAATGATGGCTTCCGCTTTTGGTTACGATGTTGCCCATTGGGTATTTTTCGCGCTCTTAAGTATAGTTTTCTTTGGCACTTTTGCTCTTCACCATCTTAAAGCAAGATTCAATTCTGCAGGAAAATCATAAAGGTAGCTTAATCTATTGATTTATCATAAAGGAGGAAAATAAGAATGATCAGTTTGCAAAAAGGCCAAAAAATTGACTTAACAAAAGGGAATCCGGGTTTAACTAAAATTATGGTAGGTTTAGGCTGGGATGAAGCTCAAAAACCAAGTAAAGGTCTTTTCGGTGGTCTATTAGGTGGAGGAGCCTCGCAAGCTATTGACTGTGATGCTTCCGCGTTAATGCTTGATCAAAAGGAAAAGCTTACACGAAAAGAACGTTTAGTTTATTTCGGCAATCTTCAAAGCGCTGACGGAAGTGTTAAGCATAGCGGAGATAATCTTACAGGGAACGGCGAGGGCGATGATGAGCAAGTTCAGCTTGATTTAAGTAAAGTGCCCAGCGATGTTTCTAAAATCGTCTTTGTAGTTAACATTTATGATTGTATAAAACGCAAACAAGATTTCGGTCTTATTGCTAATGCCTTTATACGTGTGGTAAATCCTGCTAATGGAAATGAACTCTGCCGCTTTAATTTAACCGAAAATTATACCGGAAAAACTGGTCTAATTGTTGCTGAGGTCTATCGACATAATACGGAGTGGAAATTTGCAGCTATTGGCGAAGGAACGCTGGATGGTTCACTTAGTGAATTAATCCGTCGTTACCAATAATACAATAATTAAAGGAGGACTAGTAAAATGGCAATTAGTTTGCAAAAAGGACAAAAAGTAGATCTTACAAAAACGAATCCAGGGCTTACTAAAGTAATTGTTGGTCTCGGTTGGGATGTTAACAAGTACGATGGTGGTAAAGATTTTGATTTAGATGCTTCAGCGTTTATCTTGAATGCTCAAGGTAAAACTACTAATGAATCAGATTTTGTTTTTTATAACAATCCTAAGAGTAGTGATGGCTCGGTAGTGCATAAGGGTGATAATCGGACAGGCATTGGTGATGGTGATGATGAACAGATCAATGTTGATCTAAGCTTAGTATCTGCTGGGTCTCAGAAAATTGCTTTTACTATTACAATTAATGATGCTCAAGAACGCAATCAAAATTTCGGACAGGTATCTAATGCCTATGTGCGTGTTTTAAACGAAGCAACAGGTGAAGAACTTATCCGCTATGATCTTGGAGAAGATTTTTCTGTCGAAACCGCGATCGTCGTTGGGGAGTTTTATCGTAATAACAACGAATGGAAGTTTAATGCGAATGGAAGTGGCTACCAAAATGGTCTTGCTGGACTTTGCAAGGATTTTGGTCTAAGCGTATAACAACATAAGAATAAGGGCGGAGTGTTAGTATTACACTGCGCCCTTCTAAAGGATGAAGTGATTGATGAACTATAAAATCCTTTATCAGGACGCTTTTCCGCTACTTCAAGTTCAATTATGGTTTAATTGTTTCTTCTAAAATGCAAAACCTGATGCAAGGATTATTTTCTGGCGAAGGGTTTTTTATTTTAAAAGTATCGGGTAAAGGCACGAAATCATGAAAGCAGCAAAAGGATGGTTTTCATCCTTTACTTCTGGTGAGGCTTTAGTATGTCGTTTTCGTGGTCCTGGAACGGTACTTATTCAAACTCGAAATCCAAAAGGTTTTGCTTCGTGGATCCGTAGATTGCTTCCTGTAGGTAACTCGAAATAACACTGAGACTTTTTAATTCCAAGTTAATAAAGGAAGAGGTGGATATCAATTATGTCAATTAGTTTACAAAAAGGTCAAAAGATCGACCTAACAAAAGGAAATCCTGGTCTTTCTAAGGTTATTGTTGGTTTGGGTTGGGATACTAATAAATATTCTGGCGGATCTGCTTTTGATTTAGATGCCTCTGCTTTCTTACTCGATAAAAACGGCAAGGCCAGTGGAATCCAAGATTTTATTTTCTACAATAATCTTGTCGGCGGGAATGGTTCAGTAAAACATACAGGAGATAACTTGACAGGCGCAGGTGATGGAGATGACGAACAAATTAAAGTAGATTTAGCTAACGTGCCTGCCAATATTGATAAAATTGCGATTACTGTAACCATTCATGAAGCAGTTCAACGTGGACAAAACTTCGGGCAAGTATCTAACGCCTTTGTACGGATCATTAGTGAACAAAGCGGCCAAGAGGTTCTGCGTTATGACTTGGGTGAAGACTATTCGGTAGAAACTGCTCTTAATGTTTGTGAACTATATCGCCATGGCGGTGAGTGGAAGTTTAATGCCGTAGGAAGTGGCTTTTCAGGTGGATTGTCGGCACTATGTGCTAATTTTGGTCTTGATGCAAATTAAGAGCTTTATCAAAGAGAGGTGTCCTGTTTTAGGCACCTCTTTTTGATAACATGATATAATATGTTCTATTGCCTTGATTGAGACCGTTAAAGTCTTTAACTGGGGTTAAGAGTTAGCTATATTTTTGACATATAGCTTTGAGCCTTCTATCGTAGCGGAATTATTATGTAAAGATATTGAGATATTTCCGGTAAAGAAATTGGCGTAAACTGTCGGCTCAAATTCTATGAATGTTGCTGTTTTATTTTTTACTAGGTATCCAAATTCCTGTAAGGACGCTATGAGATTACTCACAAACAACTCGCTATTGGAGAACAAGACTGACTTCTTATACTTTCTGAAATTATAGGCTATTATGAAGCTTGAGATAAATGAAAACGTTAGGCCAAGGCTAATAAGTGCTGAGTTTATCAAGATGAAAAAACTCGCAAGAAATAAGATGATAAAAGGCAGTGATAACATCCCGAAGGCTATAGCATATGTACTGAGAAAACTTCTGGCTCTCATGGCTTTTCCCCCTTTTAAGTTTTTAGCTAGCTAACGTAGGTTATTCATAAGAACCCAAAAACGTTACAGCTATTATATCTTCCGAAGTTGGTTTTCCTTCATTCTTTATGTTAAATTAAGGAGGAACAATGTTCAGTTATATAGAATAATTAAAGAAGAGTGAGATTATTTCACGGAGACGAGGAAACAAATGGGAACTACCTTGAAACAATCAGACAATATTTTCAATGATATACTGTCTCCTATGAGCGAAAGAGGGGCTAGTTCCTATGTTTATTTTTACCGCATCATTGGTTGCGATGATGAGCGACAGTATAAATCTGAGATCATTGATTTAGATGAAAAGTTAAGATCACTTGGCAATTATATTTGTTTTGATGAAGTAATACAGATAAGATCTAACTCATCATTAATTGATAAAGCCAGAAAATTGTTAAAGCAAGTTCCGCTTAAAGATTTTCGCAATGGGGCGCTTATAAACGTTTTAGACTCTCGGGGTTATTTTACAATAACTTCAGACCTCCAAGCTAACCAAATAATTAAAAATGCTTTTCGCACCATGCTCAATCTCTATCTAAAGAATGAACCAACTGCTAATTTAAGTATTATCGACAATTTTGTGACTAAAGTTTTACTGTGGTTAGGAGATTATGGCCAACAAATCAGTAAGGAATCTCTTTATAACCCTAAGATAATTTATTGGGGAAGTCCAAAAACACACGAAATTTATTTCCTTATCCTTATGTCCCTAATGGGGTGCGATGTACTTGTACTTAATACCTCGTTTGATGACAAGTTTGATAAAGTAGATAAGCAAAATATTTTTTCTAGGTTAATTAAAAAATCAAACGAATTAGCAATCGGTGATTTTCCAGCAATACAAGCCGAAGAAAACTTGTCTACTAGAATAGAACCGCCAATTATAGTGAAGTCTGAAGGGAATTTGCTAAAGAACCAAAGTGATATTGTGTTAAATGATCACATTATTGTGGTAAAACTAAAGAGATCGGATAATATTTTTGAGGAAATCATCGTTCCTTTAAACAAGCGGAGTGGCTATATTGGTGAGCCCTATCCGATACTTCCGACTCATTTCGTGCGTTATATTGGGGTTCCCAGTACCTCTGATGATTGGGAAGCTGAATATTACAACAGTCTTTATAACCTTAATAAGGTGTTCCGGAGGTCTGGTTTTTATCTTAGGTTTCTAGAGGGTATCCCGGCACCCACTGCAGTGGAGAGTGCTTTAATTCCCGATAGTCTTATTAATCATCCGTACAAAGATAAATTTGAGATTTTAGAACAAATTTTTCAGGCTAAGATACTTATTCAAACCTATGATGAGCTTTTGAACAACACAGTTAAAAAAGCTTTTGTTGACATGGTGAATCTCTTTGCTGAGCAAAACAGTAATATTAATCTATCGATAGTGCTTAACTTTTCACTAAAGCTTGTTATGTGGTTAAATAGTTACTTGCCAAAGCTCTTGACTATTAAAAGTAATCCTAACCAGAAATCCAGCTTAGGAGGTTTCGATTATGAGCATAATCCCAAAATCCTTTTCTATGGACCTATTAAACCTCATGAAATCTATTTATTAAACGTATTCCATAAGATAGGCTGTGATGTGCTTTTTGTTCATTCCCATGAAGAGGGAGATAAACCATTCCAAATCTTCGACAAGGACAAGTTATTGACGCATCTAATTAGAAATAAATATAACTTACCCTTAGCTTCCTTTCCAGAGGTAGAACAATTGATTCGTAAAAGCACAATAGCCTACAAGGCCTCCAAAGAAATTCAGGAAGTGATCTATAGTGAAGAGGTGGGTCTTTTTAAACCGTGGCAGTTTGAAAGTTACTCTACCCAACCCATAACTCTTAAAACTACGTATGATGAACTAAAAGTTCTTTGGCAAGAACCCGCTAAACTTCGCCCAGAGTTTAAAGTCCAAAACAAAAAGGTTTATATTCCTAATCTATTTACGAAAATTAACGGAGTTAGCGAGAGTATTGATGCTTATTGGCAAGACCTCAAAACATTTGCGTTAGCGCCTAATACTAGACTTATTGTCGATGTTCCTTTTAGTAAAATAAGCTACACCAAGCAAGAACTTTATCGGACTGCCTATTTACTGAACGAACAGGGTCTCTTTGATGAACTCAAAGTGTTAAAAAGTCAGCACTACAAATTTGGTTATCTCAAAGCTGATTTACAGCATTTCCTGATTGTTAAAATTAATGAACTTCTAGTCTCAGGAATGTTCATGACCCCTGTCGATGAAAAGTTTAAGCTTAAGATATTGTTGACCATTCTCACCATGGAGGATACTTTAATAAAGCTTATTGAAGTCTTTGATTATCCACAAGAGATTCCTAAGGTTATAGTATACGACAATGAAAAAGAAACCTTTAGTGATAGTGATGCCATCTTACTTGCCTATTTTAATCTGATTGGTTTAGATGTAGTTATATTTACACCAACGAATTACAAGACCATCGAACATCATCTTAAGACCAGTCTTTTTGATGTTTATCAGCTTCCATTCGTAAAATTTGATTTAGCTATGCCAGCTTTAAGTAGCATTGGGGCGTCTACACCTAAACCTGGTTTTTTGTCTCGGTTTTTGAATCCTACTAAAAATATATTTCGAGAAAAAGGGGAGTAAAAATGGAAATTCAAGGTTTTACAACGACTACCCAAGACTTAACTGCAGAGAAAAACTCACTTCCGGCGATTATTCCGGAGTTTGATCTCGAACAGAAGAAAAACGAAATCATGGCTAAAGTGCAGGAAAGCCCCGAGGTTCGTAGTATTGTTCGCCAGATTAACGTCGAAGATGTAAGTTCTATTATGACCTTTGGTAAGAACACAGCAGAAGAAGTTTCGCGATTTTCAGACGCCATCCTTCATTCTATGCAATCGACAAAGGTTGAGGATTCGGGCGAACTTTTAATTCAGCTGAATAAAATCATGGATAAATTTGATATTAAAGATTTTGAGGATAAAAAACCTGGCTTTTTGGAAAAGATTTTTACTAAAGCTAAGAATTCGGTCGATGCACTCTTCCAAAAATACAACACGATGGGTGATGAAGTCGATAAAGTTTTTGTTACGCTGAAGAAGTATGAAGCAGAAATTAATATCGCCAATAAGCATTTGGACGATATGTTTGATAAGAACACGGAATATTACGAGCAGTTAGGGCAATATATCTACGCGGGACAAGTTGTACTTGCGGAACTTAAGAATAATATCATCCCTACAGCTCAAGCTAAAGCCAGTCAGACGGCCAACAAATTAGACCAGATTAATGTCAATAACCTATTGCAGGTGCAAGAGATTATGGAACAACGAATTTATGATTTACAGCTAGCTGAAAATGTAGCAGTTCAAAGTATGCCGACCATCAAGGCCATTGAATATGGTAATTATAACTTGGTGCGCAAGATTAATTCGGCTTTTGTGATTACGATGCCGATTTTTAAACAATGTTTAGTTCAAGCCATCATGTTAAAGCGTCAATCGGTACAAGCAAAAGCAATGAGCGCTTTAGATGAGAAAACAAATGAACTTTTATTAAGGAATGCCGAAAATACGGCACTTCAATCAAAACTTGTTGCTAAACTTGCCACCGGGAGTTCCGTTAGTATTGAGACCTTAGAAAAATCCTGGCAAACCATCGTCAATGGCATCGAGGAAACAAAAGCTATTCAAGAGGAAATGAGACAAAAACGGCTTGATGGTACGAAGAGATTAGAGGTTCTCAAACAAGATTTTATTAATCGTGGAATTGTCAGATAGGAAGTAGGAGAGATAATGGCTGTAAGACTAAGTAAAGGACAAAAAGTTGATCTCACAAAAACTAATCCTAACTCAAAGGAGATTATTGTCGGGTTGGGCTGGGCCTCTAATCAAGAGGGTAGTAGTCATAGCTTTGATATAGATGCCTCGGCTTTTTTAATAGGTGCTAACGGGAAAGTGAAAGATGAAAACGATCTTGTCTTTTATAATAATCCTTCAAGTGGTCAGGGCTCGGTGAGACACAGTGGTGACAATAAAAGGGGTTCTGGCGAGGGAGACGACGAGCAGATTCACATTAATCTGTCGGCAGTGCCCGCATATATCGAGAGAATTGCTTTTACCATTACGATCAACGATGCCCAAATAAAACGGCAAAGTTTTGGAGATATCAAAAGCTCTTACGTGCGGATTCTTAATGCCAATACGAACGAATTACTTCTTAAATATGAACTAGGTCAGGAGTTTTCCGTAGAAACTGCTATTGTCGCGGCAGAGATTTATCGTCATGCAGGGGAGTGGAAATTCAATGCTATAGCTAGCGGGTTCCAAGGCGGTCTCGCGGCTCTCTGTCGTAATTTTGGGTTAGAGGTAGAGGAAGACCAACCTTCTGCGGGTCGCAGTACCTCTGATTATTACTCTCAGTCCAGCGTGCAGAATATGCCCCTGAATGGACAAAATAATCCTCAGCCCTATAGACAAGTCCAGAATGTTGGGTATCCGCCTGATCAAGGGGGTATCGTCTGTCCGAAATGTCACTCTACTCACGTCACAGCCGGTAAGAAAGGGTTTGGGATTGGCAAGGCTGCTTTGGGAGGTATTTTGCTGGGTCCGGTAGGGATATTGGCCGGATTTATTGGCAGCAAAAACATGGAATTTGCCTGCTTGAGTTGTAGAGAGCGATGGAGCGCGGCTGGTAATAGTAATACTACCGAGTGGCTGAAGCAGCAGGCTGATAATGCTCGTAATATTGTCACTAAATATATGGGAAAAGATCTTACCGAAGCCTTGGTAGCAGGTAGTGCCTTGGTATCTATGGCGGATGGAATTATTCAACCTTCGGAAAAGGACAAACTTATGGAGTATTTTCGTACCAGTCAGGAAATGCGCGGCATTAATAGTAATGAAGTAGTTTCACGCTTTAATTATTTTGTGCAGCGAATACAGGCTGATTCAAGCATGGGTAAAGCGGAAGCCTTACGGGCAATCGGTAAACTAGCCCCTAAGCCAGATGCTGCTCGCTTGGTGGTTAGATTGTGCTGTGCGATAGGATATGCAGACGGGGAATTCGTCCCGAAGGAGAAGCAGATCGTAGTGGAGATTTGTCGCGAGGTTAACTTGGACCCTAGGGAATTCTTAGATTAAGCTAGGATTCAAGCAAACATTTATCTAAATGTGCTGATTCTCTGGGCCCTTGATAATTAAGAGTTATTTCAAAAACTCCCGATGCTTGGGATCACTGGATTTCAGAGCTCGGGGGTTTTTCGTTTTCTCCAAAAGGTTGCTCCTTTGTTGCAGATTTGCTATAGTAAATAGCGAAATACGTTGAATAGTCGAAGGATGGTGACGAGAGTGAAGATTTCACGGCAAGAGGTTGAACATGTAGCTATGTTGGCCCGTCTTGAGTTAACTGCACAAGAAACAGAAGAGTATACAAGGCAATTAAATTCTATACTGGACTATGCGGCAATGTTAGAAAAGTTGGATACATCGAATGTAACACCAACTGCACACGCAGTGCCCTTATATAATGTTATGCGTGAAGATGTAGTAAGGCCTTCAATGAATGTCGAGAAGGTGCTTGCTAATGCACCGGATGCTGAGAACGGGTTTTTTCGGGTGCCTAAAATCGTTTAAGGAGAAATTGGGAAGGGGATTAGGGATTCATGGATATCACAGCTAGATCAGCATCTGAATTACATACCTTACTTGAGAATAAAACAATTAGCGCTACTGAATTAGTTCAGGCATTTTTGCAACGCATCGCTAAGGTGGAGGGAAATGTCAAGGCTTTTGTGACATTAACTGAGGACTTGGCACTAAGCCAGGCGGCGAAAGTAGATGAACAAATTGCGCGTGGCGAAAGACTAAGTCCCTTGGCCGGAATACCCATGGCCTTTAAAGATAATATGTGTTCAGAGGGTATAAGGACAACTTGTTCTTCAAAGATGTTAGAGAGTTTTATTCCTCCCTATGATGCAACTGTCGTAGAGAGGCTTCGGGAGTCTGGGGCAATTATCTTAGGGAAACTCAATATGGATGAATTTGCTATGGGTTCCTCAACAGAAAACTCCGCCTTTTTCCCTACTCATAACCCATGGGATTTAACTTGTGTCACTGGGGGTTCTTCGGGTGGATCGGTCGCTTCTGTTGCTGCCGATGAGGTGGTTTATTCTTTAGGTTCTGATACGGGTGGCTCGATTAGACAACCTGCGGCTTTTTGTGGGGTTGTAGGTATGAAGCCTACTTACGGAGCGGTTTCTCGTTATGGACTAATTGCTTATGCTTCATCACTGGATCAAATCGGTCCGGTGACTAAAACAGTTAGGGATAACGCTTTAGTCTTGCATGCTATTGCTGGTTATGATGCTAAGGATTCAACTTCTGTACCCAACAAAAAACCTGACTACACTAAGTTTCTGGTAAATGATGTAAAGGGTATTAAGATTGGGATTCCTAGAGAATACTTTGGTCCAGGGCTGGACAAAGAGGTTGCCCAAGTTTTGCAGCAAGCAATTGAGACTTTAAAGAGTTTAGGTGCGGAAGTGGCTGAATGTTCTATGCCTCACACTGAGTATGCGATGCCAGCCTATTATTTGATTGCTCCGGCAGAATGCAGTTCAAACCTTGCTCGCTATGATGGAGTCCGCTACGGTTACCGTTCTGAAAACAATGAAGATATTATTAGCATGTTTAAAAAGACTAGGGCTGAGGGCTTTGGAGACGAGGTCAAACGCAGAATTATGTTGGGGACTTACGCCTTAAGTTCTGGCTATTATGATGCTTATTATTTGAAAGCCCAAAAGGTGAGGACATTAATTAAACAAGATTTCGATAAAGCCTTAGAGACGTTCGATGTTTTGCTTTCGCCCACTGCACCAACACCGGCCTTTAAACTTGGCGAGAAATCGACGGATCCATTGTCTATGTATATGTCAGATATCTGTACGGTTCCCCTTAATTTAGCGGGTTTGCCTGGGATCTCTATACCAGCAGGGTTTGTTAAGGGGTTACCGGTAGGATTACAACTTATGGGTAAAGCTTTTGCCGAAGGTATGTTGTATCGTGTCGCTTATACATTTGAGCAGAATACGGAATTTCATAAGGCAAAGCCCATATTGACGGCGGGGGTGTCTTAATGGCTGTGAACGAGTATGAAATGGTATGTGGAGTTGAAGTCCATACTGAACTAGCAACCAAAACTAAGATTTTCTGTAGTTGCAGTACAGAATTTGGTGGGGAACAGAATACTCATGTTTGCCCGGTTTGTTCTGGGCTACCCGGGGTACTTCCGGTACTTAACAGTGCAGTAGTCGATCTGGCAATAAAGGCCGGTCTGGCTATGAATTGTCAAATCACCGATTTTTCTAAGTTTGATCGTAAAAACTATTATTATCCTGATCTTCCAAAGAACTATCAAACATCACAATTTGATCTTCCCATTTGCAAAGGTGGTTGGCTCGACATTAGGGTGGATGACCAGGTGAGAAGGATTGGGATTACGCGTGCTCATATGGAAGAGGATGCGGGAAAGCTAGTCCACAGTGGGGAAACGATTACTTCTTCTGTTGAATCTTATGTTGACTATAATCGTACTGGGGTTCCTCTTTTAGAAATCGTTTCTGAGCCAGATATGAGATCGATCCCAGAAGTGCTGGCTTATTTGGAACAATTGGTTCAAATTCTGGAGTATACAGAAGTTTCTGATTGTAAGCTGGAGCAAGGGTCTGTCCGATTTGATGTCAATGTTTCTTTACGCCCTCAAGGGAGTTTGGAGTTGGGGACGCGTACAGAAACAAAAAACCTTAATTCCTATAGTTCTGTCAGAAGATGCATGGAATATGAAATTGAGCGCCAAGCTAGATTACTCGACGATGGGGAGAAGATCATCCAAGAAACACGTACTTGGGATGAAGGGAAAGGCATTACGCTATCCTTGCGCTCTAAAGAAGAAGCTCATGATTATCGTTACTTTCCAGAGCCTGATTTAGTCCCTCTGATCATTGATCGGGAATGGGTTGAGAGAATACGTCAAACCTTACCGGAGTTGCCTGTAGCACGCCGGGCGCGTTTTCAAGCTTTAGGACTTTCAGACTATGATGCTGGTGTCCTTACGGCCTCTAAAGTTTTGGCAGACTTTTTTGATCAAGCTTTAAATGAGTATAGTGATGCCAAAAGTTTGGCCAATTGGGTGATGGGAGATTTCTCACGTCTACTAAATGCTCAACAATGTGCAGTCAGCGATTTACCAATTTCTCCAGTTCAATTAGCAGAACTATTAAAGCTTATTGATAAGGGTACTATTAGTGGTAAAATTGCTAAAAGTGTCATTGAAGAGATGTATACGACAGGTAAAGCTGCTAGCTTGATCATCAAGGATAAGGGATTAGCCCAAATCAGTGATGAAGGTGCCTTATTAGGTATCATTGATCAAGTGTTGGTTGCTAATCCACAATCAGTTGAGGACTATCATGCTGGCAAAGAACGGGCCATAGGTTTTTTAGTTGGACAAATCATGAAAGCGACTAAGGGACAAGCTAATCCCGGATTAGTTAATCAACTCCTAAAGGAAAAATTATCTTAATAGTATTGATTTAATCTAAATTAACAATTAATAGTTCCGAAATTGTAAAGATACGATTACGGAACTAGTTTATTTTTAGATATTATTGTTTTCTAGTACAAAGTATACAAAAAACAATAAAAATAATTGAAGGAAGTATTGAAGTTTGTAAGTATACTGTATATGTGAGTTATCTTTGTTTTATGGTTCGAAGATGTATGTTATTATTAAACATACATAGATGATTCAACGAGGAAAGAATGAGGTGAACAAGTTGAAAAAAACATTACAAATTGTTGACACAACACTGAGAGACGGAGAACAAACTGCTGGCGTGGTATTTTCGAATCAAGAAAAATTACGTATAGCCCGTTTACTTGATGAACTGGGGGTTCAACAAATTGAGGCTGGTGTTCCTGTTATGGGCGGGGACGAAGAGCGGGCAATTAAAGATATTGTTAAATTAGGTTTAAAAGCTAGTATTATGGGTTGGAACCGGGCCGTAATCTCAGATATTGAGACTTCGTTGGCTTGTGAAGTCGATGCTGTTGCTATATCTATCTCAACCTCGGATATTCATATAGAACATAAACTTCAGACAACGCGCGAAGATGTTTTGGAGCGTATGGTAAAAGCCACTGAATTCGCCAAACGAAACGGGGTTTACATTTCGGTTAATGCCGAGGATGCTTCGCGTTCGGATATGGATTTCTTAATTCAGTTTGCCTTGGAAGCAAAAAAAGCTGGAGCAGATCGTTTGCGTTATTGTGATACTGTGGGAATTCTAGATCCCTTTACGACCTTTGATCGGATTACGACCCTGATTGAGAAAACTGGCTTGGATATCGAAATGCATACTCACGATGATTTTGGTATGGCTACAGCTAATGCTCTTGCAGGGGTAAAAGCTGGTGCAAATTATGTAGGTGTAACAGTGAATGGCTTAGGCGAGCGGGCTGGTAACGCTGCATTAGAAGAAGTAGTTATGGCTTTAAAACATTTGCATGAAACGGAACTAAACTTTGTTACGGAACGATTTGTAGAAGTTTCTGAATACGTAGCAAGAGCGTCTGGTCGTATGCTTCCACCTTGGAAGTCTATTGTCGGAAGTAACATGTTTGCCCATGAATCTGGAATTCACGCTGACGGTGCTTTGAAAAATCCGTTGACATATGAAGTGTTTAAGCCGGAAGATGTTGGTTCGGAAAGACAGATCGTTATCGGTAAACATTCCGGTACGGCATCAATCAAGGCTAAGTTCAAGGGAGAGTATGGTAAAGTTATGACTGAAGAAGAGGCTACTGAAATCCTTAAACGTGTACGGTCATTAGCCGTTGATATGAAACGTTCTCTTTTTGATAAAGAGTTTATTTATATTTATGAAGATATGTTGGCCAAACGTCCTCATTAAACTATATTTATAAAATGCTTATTGTTAGTATATAATGAGATAGCTAAGTGAGTTTGAGGGTTTAAGCTTTAAAATGAGAAGTCTTAAAGTAGGAAAGGCGGCTTAGGCTGCCTTTTTCAGGTCTATTTTTATCAAAAGTAATGATCTTGTTTTAACTTAAGGCTAAGTAGTGTTTTAAATCTAATGTATTGGAGGAGAAAAATAATATGTTTGAAAAAATTTCGATTCTTAACGGTATCCTTAACGTTCCAGATTGTCCGATTATCCCTTATATCGAAGGTGATGGAACCGGTTCTGATATATGGCGAGCAACTCAGAAGGTTGTAGATGCAGCAATTGATAAAGCTTACGATCAGCGTCGGGCTATTCAATGGAAAGAGGTACTTGCTGGGCAAAAGGCCTTTGAAAAAACTTCAGAATGGTTACCTAGGGAGACCCTCAATGAAATCAAAGATCATATCGTTGCGATTAAGGGTCCATTGACAACTCCGATTGGTGGAGGTATGCGAAGTTTAAATGTTACAATCCGGCAGGAATTAGATCTGTTTGCTTGTGTTCGCCCAGTACGCTGGTTTGAAGGGGTGGCTAGCCCTGTAAAACATCCGGAAAAAGTAAATGCTGTTATTTTTCGAGAGAATACTGAGGATATTTATGCCGGTATTGAGTGGAGTTATGATTCAGTAGAGGGAGCTAAGGTTCGAGAGTTTCTAAATACTGAAATGGGTTGCCAGATTGTAGAAGATGCTGGTATCGGGATAAAACCAATTAGTAAAACTGGTTCAGAACGTATTGTTCGTAAAGCCATGAACTATGCTATAGAGAATAATCGCCAAACGGTAACCTTGGTTCACAAGGGAAATATCATGAAGTATACAGAAGGCGCTTTTAAGAACTGGTGTTATGATCTAGTAAAGAGTGAATTTCGAGATAAAATTGTTACTGAAGAGGAAGTGTACGCAGGCGCTTCACGTGAGGGCAAAATTCTAGTGAATGATCGGATCGCTGATAATATGTTTCAGCAAATACTTATTAGGCCTGATGAATATGAAGTATTAGTGGCCACAAACTTAAATGGTGATTATCTTTCTGACGCAGTTGCAGCCCAAGTCGGTGGTCTGGGGATGGCTCCAGGAGCAAATATAGGAGATTTTATCGGTGTTTTTGAGGCTACTCATGGAACTGCACCTAAGTATGCTGGTTTAGATAAAGTTAATCCTGGTTCGCTTATCCTTTCGGCTGTAATGATGTTAGATTACATGGGTTGGCACGAGGCCGCTCGGCTGATAGAAGTTGCTATAGAAAAAACAATTGGGGATAAAATTGTTACTTATGATATTGCTAGGCAGATGGAAGGAGCCCAAGAGGTTAAAACTTCCGGTTTTGCAGCTACTATTGTGGCCAATATGTAATTGAGTGGTAAATCACTACTGCATCCTACGTCGAGAGATTTCATTTGGGGCTAGCGACTTCGGCGATAGTCATCCTACGTCGACAGTGTTTATTTGGGGCTAGTGACTTCGACAATAGTCTCCACCGGAGACTATTGTCACCGGAGACTATCGTGTTCGCAAGCACTACATTTGCTGCATCCACTCGGCATAGGGTTTACTTTCAAGTTTGCCTCGTGGCGTTAGTCTCCACCGGAGACTAACGTGCTTGACCATAAGGCTACTTCCACTCGGCATTTGTTTATATCTCCAGCTTGCCTCGTGGCATTAGTCATCCTACGTCGGTAGTATTCGTATGGGGTTAGCGACTTCGGCGATACTCTCCACTGGAGACTATCGTCACCGGAGACTAATGTGCCAAAACCTCTTTGTGGTTCTGCATGTGAACCATTGGCGTGCTTAACGCCATATCGTCTGCACTCACTGACGCAAATTCCGCTAATTGTTCACTAAGCAATAGTGATTTACGGGCTAGGTAAGATTGCGATTATCATGTAATAAGCGTGTTTACGTTTTATCGGTCGAACTTAATAATTAGTAGAAGGAATCCTTAGTAGGGATTCCTTCTTTGTAACATGGACAACTAGAGGCTTTATGTTAAAATAGGAAAGAAGTAGTTAAACGTTAGGGGTATTAAATGAGTATTGTAAAAGTTCCCCCACGTCGCCCAGCCTGGAATGTTTCGCAAGCTCTTTTCCTCATCGTATTAGTTAATTTACTTGAATTTTCTTTTGGTTGGCTTTCAACTCAGAAGAATTTGGACACTCTCCCGGGGTTTATGCGGTTTGTGGAAATCGGATTAGGAGAGAGTATTTTATATTTGGCAGCTATTTTATTACTTTTGCGTGTGATGAAGCGATCTTATAAAGACTTAGGCTTGGGACCTGTTCGATGGTTTTACATACTAATAAGTATATTAGTTGGCATTTTTCTATTTTTAGGGATTGGGCTATTAGGAAATTTACTTACTTATTTATTGGGTACGCCAGCTCCGCAAAGTTTTACGTTGGTTTTACAGGGTGCTAAGTACACTTGGCAATTGCCCATCCTTTTAATTTTAGGGGGGATTGTCGCCCCTCTAAAAGAGGAGATTCTTTTTCGGGGCTTGTTTTATCCTCCTCTTCGCCGAGCTTACGGTCGAGTAATGGGGATTTTATTAACTGGGATTTTCTTTGCCGCACTACATTTTGATTTAGTAAGGTTCGTTCCCTTGTTAATCGGTGGAATTGTTTTGACTTGGCTGTATGAGCGTTCCTCAAGTTTGTGGCCTTCAATTGTGGCACATGGTACTTGGAATGTTTTAATGGCGTTAGCACTCTGGATACAGCGTTAAGCTTGATCGTAGAATTCATTTCATGTCACATGAAGGAAGTCATCTTCCTCCTTTTCCAAGATAACAGGTAGCCTTTGTACTATGAACCTCTAACAAAGTTATTGTAAATATACCAGATATAGGATAAAATTAATAGTAGCAATGGAGAGAAAGGTGTGGTTTTGTGTCGGATGAAGAATTCCAAAGATTAGTCTTAAATGAATTTAAATCTTTGCGTCGAGAACAACAAGTACAAGCTGATTCTGTGCAAGAAAAGTTTGATTCTATGCAAGAAAAGTTTTATTCTTTGCATCAGGAGCTTGTAGATACCCGACGGGAAATGCGGGAAAGATTTGATCAGAGTGACACACGTTTTGATCAGATGGACGAACGTTTTGATCAGATGGACGAACGTTTTGAACGGCTGGAAAGACATAGCGAAGAAAACGTGCAGGCTACACTTAACGTGATTCATGACAAAGTAGTCGATATCCAGGATACATTGTCGTCTGTTTCAGAGGTTCTGGGTGACCATGAACTACGCATTAGAAAGCTTGTCCGACGGACCGTATAAAATTATCAAGGCAAAGCAAGGCAATGATTTACCAATGGAAATGATTAATCATGCATTTAACTCTTGGCTGACCGAAATGGCCAAGGGTTTTTCATGTCATAATAAACGTTCTTATTCGAAGAGAAATTCCCCAACTATGAATGTCTGAGAAGTTTTTGTCCCAAAATAATTAGATCACTAGGAAACTTAGCCCGAAGCACAAGCTGCTGACCAGTGGCTGGATGGTTTAAGACGTACATAAAGGAATGTAAGGCTTGACGATTGATTAAAGAAGTATCTCCGTCATAAAGGTCATCGCCAAGTAATGGATGCCCGTAAGACTGGCAGTGAACACGTATCTGGTGAGTTCGTCCCGAAGCAAGCTCAAACTCCAATAGATCTGCTTGAGCATAATGATGAAGGATACGGAAACGAGTCAGTGCCGGGAGACCGTTTATTTGAACCTGGCGTTTGATAAAACTACCTAGGGCAAAGCCAATAGCTCCGTTTAATTCGCCGGTTAATAAAGGGACCTTACCACTGACAAAACCTAAATAACGTTTAAGGATTTGTCCATGTTCAAGTTGCCAAGCAAGTTGTTGGTGAGCAAATTTGTTTTTGGCAATGACGACGACACCGGAAGTGTTACGGTCTATACGGTGAATAGGGCGGAAAGTGTGGGCTTCACCTTTCGTATGCCAATGACTAGTTACGGCATTTCCCAAGGTGCTTGTTGAATAACGTGGGTTGGGGTGAACAACTTGTCCTGCGGGTTTATTGACCGCTAATAAGTAGTTGTCTTCGTAAAGGATTTCAAGGGGTAGAGACTCAGCATCAAGATTTGAGACCTCTGGAGTATTGAAATTTATGCTTAGGGTTTCTCCTGCTCGACCTCTGGTAGTTAAATAGGTAAATTCACCGTTGACCCAGACTTTTTCTCCTTGTTTAAGGGTTTGCAACAATTTGTTAGAGAAATGGAATTTGCGCTTAAGGATTTCTAGATATTTTTTGGCTGTATCCTCCGTTTGTAAAGTGTATTTCCATAAACCATCAGGGGACATTGGCGTTCTCCTTTAAATAATATTTATTTTTATTAAGAATAATTTGTGCATAAAACTAGTCCTTGAAAGGTAAATTACGAAATGTGAAGAAGTAATAAGAATGACATTATTTTCTGCGAAAGGTGTGGACACTTATTAAAGATTTACGAATAGAAAAATTAGCAGACACGTTAATTAATTATTCTCTTGCTCTAAAAAAAGGCGAAAAGCTTCTAATAGAAGTTATTGGATTGGAAATTCCTTTAGCTCAAGCCTTAGTGAGGCATACTTATTTGGCTGGAGGGGTACCTTTTTTATCTATTTCTAATCATACCTTAATGCGAGAACTATTAAAAGGAATGACAATCGAACAAGCTGAAGCAATGGCCCGTTGGGATCGGGGACGTATGAGCGAGATGCAAGCCTATATAGGATTAAGATCTGGTGAAAACGTGAATGAATGGTCAGATCTTCCTAGCGAGAAATTAAAAATTTACATGTCTCATTATTCTAAACCAGTACATTCTGACCAGCGAGTCCCCCATACCCGTTGGTGTGTTTTACGTTATCCGAGTGCTTCCATGGCCCAGCTTTCTGACATGAGCATAGAAGGGTTTGAAGATTTTTACTTTAATGTTTGTAACTTAGATTACGCTAAAATGTCTAAAGCAATGGACCCGCTTGTTCAGTTAATGGAACGTACAAGTCAGGTTCATATCCTCGGACCGGGTACAGATTTGAAGTTTTCTATAGAGGGAATGCCAGCAATTAAATGTGCTGGGCACTTGAATATCCCAGACGGGGAAGTGTTCACAGCTCCCATAAAAGAATCTATTAATGGTAAGCTAAGTTATAATACACCTGCACTTTATCAAGGCTTCACTTTCAATTCGATCGTTTTGGAATTTGAGAAGGGTAAAATTATCAAGGCTACAGCTAACGATACGGAAAGAATTAATGATATTCTTGATACGGATGAAGGGGCTCGTTATGTCGGTGAATTTGCAATCGGAGTTAATCCCTATATACTTAAACCGATGAAGGATGCGCTTTTTGATGAAAAAATTGACGGCAGTTTTCACTTTACTCCGGGTTCTTGCTATGATGAATGTTATAATGGCAATAAATCCGCGATTCATTGGGATTTAGTGAGTATTCAACGTCCGGAATATGGTGGCGGTGAACTATATTTTGATGACAATCTTATTCGGAAAGATGGTCGTTTTATTTCGTTAGACTTACTAGGGTTAAATTCTGAGAATTTAAAGTAAATTGTTTGGAATTTGTTATTTTGACTTTGCTGTTTTTATTCGAGAAAATCTAGTATTTCTGATAATTTGATAAAAGGAGCATTCGCTAAAGGATATGAAAGCTAAAAGAATGCGTTTAATTTACAATCCTTACGCTGGACGCCGTAAATTGGCCGCTCAGTTGGATACAGTCATTAGGATTTTTCAAGAGAGTGGTCATGAGGTTAGCATACATCGTACTAGTTCACCGGCAGATATTGAGCAGGTGGCCCAAC
>ORJL010918821.1_pt1 | contig 29019 bp, 41 predicted proteins | sample 1779941 | NCBI WGS metagenome assembly ORJL01 (sample SAMEA104232317, study PRJEB22302) | groundwater metagenome | biome: forest; feature: aquifer; material: groundwater | place: USA | collected 2011-08-07 | depth 5.8 m
CGATCTTCCGCATCCTGGAGCAGTTCCGGGGTACGCTGGTCATGGACGAAGCTGACTTCAAGGACTCGTCGGCCTGGGTGGAAATGGTGAAGCTGCTGAATAATGGCTACCGTCCGGGCATGCCCGTCTTAAGGGCCGATAAAGAGAATGGCAAATGGTATCCCCGGAGCTACCAGGTATTCGGCCCCAAGCTTATTGCAACGCGTTTCCCTTTCAATGACGAGGCCCTGGAGAGCCGCTGCCTCACCGCCGAAATGATGCCGCTAACCCGGAGTGATATTCCCCGGGTGCTGCCACCTTCATTTGATATAGAGACAAAGGACTTACGGGCTAAACTCCTGACCTTCAGATTAACGAACCTGTTGCGACTTAAGGGAAAAACCTTCGGTAACGAACTGGTCGAGCCCAACTTGCAACCCCGGCTGCAGGAGATACTTATCCCGCTAAAGGCGATGCTCAATGGCGACCGCTCGATGGTTGAAGCCCTGGCCGATTTCGTTCACCGGCTCCAGGAGAACCTGTTTACCCGGCGCCGTGATAGCCCCGCCGGCCGGGTGCTGGCAGCCGTCATCGAACTCCACGCGGAAGGAGGTGACCTCACCTCCCAGAACATCGCCGACCGCATCACTCAAGGAGACGATGAGATAAAGGATTTGACCGCCGACAAGATAGGGAGGGTTACCCGGAAGCTGGGTTTCATAAAAGACCGGATGGGCAAAGAGCGACAGCGTATCATCCGCTGGGACGATGAGCGGGTACGGAAGCTGGCATCAATCTATGGGTTGATGGTTCAGCCGTCCACATCCCCGCCAGAAGTGTCCAAAGTGTCCTTAGTGTCCGCCCCAGATACGAAACAGGCGGACACTATTCAGTCCGGCCCGGGGAAGTGTCCGCCGAAGTGTCCGCCAGATTCTGAAGCTGGCACAGACGTAACGGCGGACACTAAGGACGGAGCGGACACTATTTTGGAGAAGAAGAGCCGCGACACCGATTTGCCGGGGCTGGGTATGACTGTTGAGCAAGTCCTTAGCATATGGGCGGCTAACGGCAGGCCGGTGATTCATCTCGGCCCGGGGGAAAACTGCGTCGACCTGGAGAAACTGCTCGGCCATAAGGGTATCAATGAGCGGCACATTGCGGCTGTCAAAAACTGGCTGGAAGAGAGGAAAGGCACGCATGAAGGAAAAACTGACCCTCTATGAATGTTCACATGCGCGGGTACAGGGCAGGCGGATCTGCTGTGATAAGGGATATCCGTTATTGCCGTCTCCCGGCGACGGCAGCCTGGATATCCGGCAGCTGGCTGAGGGTAAGCCGCTAGCTCAGAAAACCTGCCGGCAATGCGGCGATTTCGACAGAATGGGACCGCCGGTTCCCGAAGAAGAACGGGGCTGGCTGAGGGTAAAGGAGATAGCGACACATGGCAGAACCTATCGGGAGACTCTTATTACCGGGGACCGGAACACGGGTTGCCAGGTTAGCAGGCAAGAACTGGCGGCCCATGTTGATTAGAATCCCGCCAGCTATTCCTGCCGGGCATCTCTGGAGTTAAGACCATGGAAGACCAGCTCAGAAAAGCCCAGCGAGAGATGGCGGATGCCATGACAGAGATGATGTCCGTGTGGTTGAACCAGGCGCTTCAGGGAATAAGCCACGACCCGGTGATGAAAGAGCTGTGGTCGGCCATGACGATGGGAGGGCAACCCGGCTCTCGTACTGGTATTGACCCGTACCGGGTCATAGGATTGGATAAGACGGCAGCGGACGACCAGGTCAAAAGGCGGTACCGCGAGCTGGCGGCCAGGCTGCACCCCGACACTGCCGGGGTTAAGGGAACCGAGTTTCTTTTCCAGCTTGTCACAGCCGCCTATCAGCAAATAAGCCGGGAAAGGGGATTTTAACGATGGCGAATAATGATACTGAATTGCTTAACGAAATTGCCAGGTTCGAAGAATCGGTCGACATGGAAAAGGACTTCCGTATCGGGTGGTCATGGCGCCATGTGCGTATCTGGCCGGCAACCTTGAGCCGGTTGTTTAAGGATGGTTACCTGGAAAACGTCTTCCGCTCCAACTCCTATACAGGCTACCGCCTCAGCGAAAAAGGGAAGCTTTTAGTCTTAGCCAATCAGGACACAGCGGCACCCGATGTTCGACCGGAGCCAAAGCTGGACATTGAGGAAACTATCTTTGCCGACATCATCGGCCATAACGGAGTAAAGGAGCTGCTGAGAGCCTGCCTTCTGGCCGCCAAACCGGTTCATGTGTTGATGACCGGTCCACCCGCCCTGGCCAAGACCCTGTTCCTGTGGGACATCGAGCAGACCTTTGGCGAGCAGGCGATCTGGCTCGTGGGATCAGCCACATCCAAAGCGGGACTGTGGGACCTGGTCGCCGAAAGAGAACCCAAGATCCTCCTGGTTGACGAGATAGACAAGATGAATGCGGTAGATACAGCGGCCCTGCTTACCCTGATGGAAGGGGGCCGGCTGGTAAGGGCCAAAAGGGGAAGGGAGCTTAATATCAACAATCCCCTCAAGGTGATTGCCGCCAGCAACCGGCTGGACCGGCTGTCCCCGGAGTTGCGTTCCCGTTTCGCCATACGCAGGCTCAATCCATACGGCAGAGACGAATTCTTAACCGTGGTCAAGGGGGTGCTGGTGCGTAAAGAAAACCTATCCGATGAGATGGCTGAAGAGGTCGCCCGGAGACTGGACGGACTGAGCCAGGATGTCCGCGACGCCATACGCGTCGCCCGGCTGGCGCCGCAGGTCGGGGTAGAGAGGGCCGTCAGGCTCTTGCTGGGAGGTGAGCCAGTATAGCCAATAGATTAGGGGCCGGTGACCGGTTGCGGGGTTAAATCAGCTACGATTTTGATGGCCGTGAATGTAATAAAAACCAGACCGATTAGCTACAAATGGCCTGACCGTTATCAGGCCGATTCAGCTTTGAAGGTTAGACCAGCCAAAACCATCTCAAATTTAATGGTTGAAAAGGAGGAAAATGGATGACCAGTTTATAGACGAAGTTAAAAGACGCAAGGAAGCAGGACAATCGGAGAGGCAGATGGCGACCGAACTGAACGCCAGCCGCAGCAAAGTGCGTACCGCGCTTCAGAGTCTCAAGGTAGCGGAAGCAGGGGATGCCCCGGTCCCGGAGGACAAGCTGCGGGCTATCATCCGCGAGGAGCTGGAGCGGGCGCGGACTGCCGAGGAGGACGAGGTTAAAACCAGCGGTGAGTTCCCCATAATCCGCAAGATGGGCGGCGGCATGGAGATGATTGCCCCGGAAGCTGTGCTCAAGCATTACATGGGAGGCACTCCCGAAGGTGAGGTTGAACTTAGAGCCATCATGAAGTTCCGGGCAGCCATGCTGATGGTGATGGACCTGGTGAATATCCAGAAGGGTTCGGCTGAGGCCGATGCCAGGAGGATGGAGCCTATTTTGCGGCTGATGAAAGAGACCCGGGAAGAGCAAGATGCGGCAGCGGCCAGGGCCAAGGCCTCCAGCGAGGAGATCGCCGAGCGAACGGCGCAGTCAACCGCCAGCCAGCTATACGGGGCAATAGCCCAGAACAATACCCAGCTAACCAACTCAATAGACCAGATTAAGCGAATGGTCGGCGGGCAAGCTACCGACCCCTTCAGCCAGATTGTGAGCATGATGCAATCCATGCAGCAGATGGCCCAGATGTTCGGGATGCCCTTACCCGGCATGCCTGTGAGAGGTTCGGCAGCCGCCGGTGCACCGGGGGCACAGCCGCCGCCGGAGCCGCCGGCAATTGAAAGGCATACTGCTAAAGAATGGGAGGAAAAGAATGTTTGATTTCATGCAAATGGCTAACTCGCCCCAGGCCCGCGAGATGCTGTTCCGGATGATGAGCCAGCAGGTGGGCCAGGCTCCGCCGGAAATAAAAGAAGCTATCTCAAAGGTCGAGATAGGGATCAAGAGAAACGATCGGGGATTTGAACTCCGCATCGGGCAGAGCCAGAATCCCCAGGTCGAGAAGATGCTCCAGGAGTCGACCGACAGCTGGATCGAAATGCTGAGCCGGGGCTTCCAGGCCGTAGGCTACAGGGTGAAGATATATGAATAGCTGGCTGGCGCCCATCCAATGGCTGGTGTTCCTGGCGCTGTGGAGGATGTCATACGAGGCGGCGAACATTAACCGCACCGGCAGGCCGGGGACAGGCTCCCTTATTCAGAGGGATTCTGCTGAAGAGACAGCCGGTCCGCGGGAAAAGGAATGGACCGAGAAGGCGGTCAAAGGCTATGCCGCTGCCCAGGAAAGGAAGTGGCGGCGCTGGAACGAAGCCATGTTCGAGAGGTCCGATTGATGCCACTCCTGGTGGAAAGAAAGATCTTCCGGATCGGTGAAGGCGGCGTTGCCATCACCCTGCCCAAGGCCTGGATAAACTACCACCGCCTCCAGCCCGGCGACAGGGTTGAGATAATAGTGGACGGTGACCTTACCATCCGGGTCAAGCCGAAGCCGGAAGAGAAACTTATATAAGCGTTTATAGACTTGTAACGCGAGGGGAGACGGTGTAGTCTCTTAATGAAGCCCTGCGAGCTTGCCGGTGAAAGTCGGCTCGCAGGGCTTGTCTTTTTACCGGCAGCTTCAGGGCTTAGCAAAGGGGAGTAGCAAACCTTACCGAGAGGTTGAGGGCTACTCCCCTTTGCCTTTTGGTAAGGGTTGCCCCCCGTATTAGTCCGGCCGCGACCGGGCAAACACAAAAAGGAGGCGCCCATATGGGTAAGTACGCAAGCTGGAACGAATTCGAGAAAAACGTTCCTATCACCTACAAGGAGAAGGCCACTCCCGAGTCCTATCGCACCGGCATGAATGGAATCGCCCCGACGGGGCTCAAGGTGAAAGAGGGGCGGGTCAATCACTACGGCAGCGGCGTGGATGGGAAGGGCGAGGTCATGGTGTCCGGCTACAAGCGCGCCATGTTCGAATAGCGCTCTGGCCGCTTGATGGCTATCCAAAAGAGGGCACAGCCCTTAACGAGTTTACCGCTGTCGCGGCAGCGGTAAACAAACCCACAAGGATTGCAATCAGGCGCGAATATTTACGCTTAAGGAGGAGAAAATGTTTACAGCACAGCAATTAACCGGGCCGGTAGCGCCCGGGCAGTTCAACCCCGCCCAGGTAAGCGGACCGGGGGCCTACTATCCCACACAAACGACTGACCCCTTTTCGGGTATGTTCACTAGCATGATGCCCATGATCATGATGATTATGATGTTTGCCATCATAACACCCATGCTCAAGGGTGTCACCTCACCGGCAAAGGACTGATAGTCTCTGAAAAGTTAATAGAAGAAATCGAGGAGGTAACTTAACAATGTATACAGTTCAACAATTCCCCGGGCAACAGCTGAGACCCCAGCAGTACCAGTACGGGACGGTTGGGGGCTACTACCCTCTCCAGACCGACCAGATGTCCGGCATGTTTTCGGCCATGATGCCCATGATAATGATGATCATGATGATGGCGATCATGATGCCCATGATGAAGGGTATCACCGGCAAGTCCTAGGGGAGGAGAATTCACATTAAGGAGGTTAAATTATGAAGAACAAAATCGTGCCGCAGCAGTACGCGGGACAGAGGCCTCCTAAGGGATGGGTACCTCCCCTGGGGCAGTTCCTGTCCTTGCTGGGCGTGTACGACAACGAGTCCGGCTACTGGATGGGGCTGCCGCTCCAGGTGCTGCGTGAGACGCTGCTGACCGCCGAGTCCCTGCACACAGAGGACCGCATTGACGAGCGGGACAAGATAGAGGTCACTGTTCCTGATGCTTCGGCACAGGACACGCCTAAGACGAAGGATCTCGAGGTTCCTGCGGGCGAGGCCTGGTACATCAACCGTTTCAACCTGGTAACCGAAGCCGAGGTATCCGGCAATATCCGGGTTTCGAAATTCCCGAAGGTCAGCGACGTCGATAAGAAATACCTGGGCGCTGACCAGGCGGCCGGCGCAACCACTAACTATGACCTGGCTGCCGCCGGGCAGCTTGGAGCCGACCTCAGGCTTGTAGGCGGCGATAAGCTCACCCTGATAGCCACGGTGACCGCTGTTGGAGGCACCACGGCTGACCGCAAGGTAACGCTAAATCTTTACGGCCGGAAAGCCAGGAGACTGGTATAACGGCATAAGGGGGTAGTCCTGTGCCCTATGCCATGGTCTCGCCCGGATATAGGGCCGTCTTGATCGGGCAAGCCGGCGCTATCGAGGACCTGGGCGCCTTCGCTCCGCTTGAGGAAAGCTCGGCTGAAGGTGCCCTTTTCCTGATGCGGCTGGATTTTGCAGAGTTTCCTTCAGCCGGTGCGCTCAGCGAACTCGAACAAGCCTTTATCAATGCCGGCGTGGAGATGTGGCCTGGGTATGCCCACTATGTCTATGCGGTCCTGAACGAACCGGCGGTCTACATCGCCTGGCAGAAAGGATTCGCCTGGATGCCAATCATCATCGGACTGCTGGTCACCGCCGTTCTGCCGCCGCTTCTGAGCTCACTGGTTTGGTGGCTAATGCCGGAGGACATAAAGAACCTGATTAGCGGCATAGTCAACATGGGAATCATGCTGGTTGTCGTGCTTCTCATGACCAGGCTCATGCCTTCGTTCACCCCGGAGAAGGAAAAGGCGAGAAAAATCAAAGAAGTTAAGCCGGAGAAGCTGGAGGAGGCCAAGGCGTGAGCCAGTATCCGCAAGAATATGACACCTACTATCCAGTCCAGTACCAGGCCACGCAGTGGCAGGGGATACTGGGCACACTTATGGGCGTCGCCATGATGGTAGCCATGGCTGCCTGGGCATTCTCCCTGGTCAGGAAGGCTTTCAGGGGCGAGGAGGTTAAGTTTCCGCTATGACGACCGGAGCTATCACTATGGGCGGTAGTTTGGGCGATATATTCTGGGATTTGCCGCCCTGGATAACCTATGCCTCCGGCTTCGATATCGGCTGCAACATCTACGTGGCTAACTCAGCTGATGTGGAGAAGGAATATGCCCTTATGGCCAGGCTCTCCCGCGATGCCACCCTGATCAGTGAAGAGTCTTTGCCAGTCTTTGGGAATGCCTGGTTCAAGGTGGCACCGGGGGATTTCATTACTTTGAAGGGAGCACTTCGCTTCAGCGAGACCAATTCCGATTTAACCGTCCTTTTGATGGAGAGGGAGAGCGGCCAGGCTACTGACTCGGTAACAACCAGGCTGGTAGCGCCGGCTAGCTCGGCCCTGCCTCCGGCCTGGCCGGGTGGTTCCGGGACTTCAACCTGGAGCTCTACCCTGGGCACAATGCTGCCCATACTGGGGTTCATGATGCTGGGCATGGTAATGGTCTCAACCTTTAAGTCCAAACAAGCAAGTAAATCGCTGACACCAGGGAGGAAAGGGTAATGCCCGGTGAATTTTACATTGAAGGGAAGAAGGAAAAGGCCGACCTTTCGCAGGTACTTGGCGGAATCGCCGGTCTTGGAGTTACCGGCGAGGCTATTAAGACACAAACGGATAAGATGGCCGGGGAAGCGCCAGGGACCAGCTCCACGGTGGCTGATTGGGAAGCCGCGGAGGCCGAAGTCATTGTTCTCGGCTCCATAAACACGAGGTATAAGCTGCACTCCCTTCTCCTGAGCATCCATAACCTGGTGGGCACTGCGATAGCCGTGAGGCTGTACATGCAGGTAAACGGTACGGAGCGCAAGGTTTACGAGCAAGTATTTAATGCCACTACGGACCCGGCTGGACTTTGGGTCGTGAATGGGACTGTGGCGATCCATGCGCAATTGAGGGTGACACTGCGCAGCAATAATGCCGCCGATAACGGGAAGACCGTGGATTACGACTACATGATGGAGGCCATGTAATGAGCTTATTGATTGGCTATGGGATTCTATCGGAGATAAAAGTGAAAACAGATAACCTGCCGGCCGACCCGGCCAGCCAGGTGCTGACCGCCAGTGCCGCACAGGCAACGGACATCGAGAGTCAGACCGATAAACTGGCTGGCGCAGTTCCGGTGACAGGCTCTGCAACTCAAAACTGGCAGACTGCCGAGGCTGACGTGGTCTCGATTGGCGCGGCAAACACCAGGAACAAGGTGCATGATCTGTCCCTAAACATTGCCAACCTGGTAGGCAAGGACATCACGGTAAGGCTCTATAAAAAGGTGAACGGAGTCGAGCGCAAGGTCTACGAGCAGGCATTTAATGCCACCGCAGACCCGCCCGGTTTGCCCGTCATAAATGGTTCCTGGGCCACTCATGACATTATCCGGATTACCCTGCAGAGCAATAACGCCGCCGATAACGGTAAGGCCGTGGACTATGACTGCATGCTGGAGGCGATGTAATGAGCCTCCTGGCTAAAGGAATGGCCAGGCTGTCGAGCCTGGAAATAGATTCTGACAAGGACTGGGCCGGACGGACTATTAAGAACCTGGGCTCCGCCGTAGACGGCAATGACGCCCTGGTAAAGGCCCAGGCCATTCTGCAGGCGGTGATGACCAGCAGGGGAGACATTATCTATCGCGGAGGCAGCGAAGCGGTAAGGCTTGGAGCAAGCTATGGTTTGGGCTATAACTTTCTCCACATGAAAAACACCGGCCAGCTTGAGCTGGAATGGCTGGACATCCAGGACCTGATCAGCTACCTGACTGGAGCTAAAAACCGTATAGTAGCGCCTCCGTCTTTGAGAATCCCGGATGTAGCAGTTGTTTTATTGGCAGCCGAGGATCACTCCGGAGGAGGATTTATGAATTTAAAGGTCTTGCAGCCACCACAGCCGGCAATTTCGATCACTGCAAATGAGAACCATTCGGGTGGCGGGCAGCAGGCTTTGCCAGCGTTGAATGTCCCCGTTCCATCGGTTGGCGTAACGGCTCAGCTGGTCTAGTTTAATAGCAGTGGAGGATCAATGAACAGGATGCGTGACTCTAACGAGAGTAAGTATCAGAAGCTCAGGAAGCTGGGGCAGGCGCTGAAGATACCCACCTTTGAGGCGTTTCTGGGGATGGAGGTCAGGGATGGTCACGGCAGGATAATCCATCAGCATAAGCAGAGAAGCCATAGCTGGGTGAGGAATGCCTATAACGAGCTCATGAGTGTAGTGGGAGCCATTAATGCTTCGGACGGCGTCTTCGGCGGAGGGTACATAAACTTTAAAGATACTGCCGGAACTTTAAGAAGCCCCTCAAACCCCATACCAAGATGGGACGTCAGTGTCGAAAGCGCCGGTCAGGGCTACCTGGGCGCTGCCGGCGCTGATGATCTGGGTATTGTTGTCGGCTCAGGACTCAACGCTGAAAGCTTTGAGGATTATGCCCTCCAGACCAAGATACTGAATGGCACCACGGCTGGAAAGATGTCTTATATAGCCTCGGATCCTGCGGTCAAAAGCTATAATGCCGGGACTAAAATCTACACGGTGACATATATCAGGTACTTCAATAACAACTCCGGCGGGGACGTCTCGGTAAATGAAACCGGAATTATTTCCAACATTCAGCCACTGAACGGCTACCGGTGCATGCTTACCCGCGATAAGCTCGGATCTTCCATAGTTGTGCCTAACACCGGCCAGTTGAAAGTAACCTACACCATTCAGTTAATCTATCCGGCATAAAGAGGGACACGATGAGATACGCATTGATCCATAAAAATCTAACCTTAGACCAGCTTGAAGCCGAAGCTAAAAGGGCGGGAGCGGCGGATATCAGGAAGGCGCCTTTGCTGGGACAACTTTTCTGCGAGTTGGATGCAGAGCAGGCCAAGGCTCTTTCCAGGATCTCCGGATTGCTGGTGAAGCCGGTACAGGAGTACCGCCCTCACCAGGTAACTGCTGCTGCCCCACCCGTGGAGACCGTCTCTGATGTATTTTACCTGCTCCGTTCAAGTTTTATGCCCGAGCTCACCGGTGCAGGTTTGACAGTGGCCGTGCTGGACAGCGGTATCCGTAAATCCCACGAGTCGCTCCGCAGCAAGGTGGTCTATGAAGCCAACTTCACCACATCGCCGGCAACGGAGGACGTGTTCGGGCACGGTACCCAGGTGGCTTTTGTGATTGCCGGTGGAATGCATGCCCCGGGAGAGAGGGCGGGGGTTTCTCCGGGCGCCTCGCTGATAAATATCAAAGTAATAAGTGACGATGGCATTGGTAGTGACGAGAGCGTGATTCTCGGTATCGATAAGGTCTGCGAGTTGGCCGAGGCGGCCAGGAAAAAGGGACTCTATCCTACCGATGATCTGTACCCTAACATAATCAACGTTAGCTTTGGCGGTGAGGATGACGGTGACGTGGATAATCCGGTCAGGATAGCCTGTCGCAAAGCTAGCCAGGAGTATGGACTGGATGTGGTTGCCGCCGCCGGTAACTCCGGCCCGAAGATGACCACAATCATGCTTCCGGCCTGTGATCCCGGTGTAATCGCGGTGGGTGCAATAGAGACGAACGGAGAACTGGTTATCTGGGATAAGTCATCTCGGGGACCCACTGTCCGGGGGGAAACCAAGCCTGATTTCGTTATCTGGGGCACCAATATCGAAATGGCCAGTGAAAAGTCCGATAGCGAGTATGTGGTTAAGAGTGGAACGAGCTTCGCTGCACCCATGCTCTCCGGTCTGGCCGGGCTCCTGTGGGAAAGCGGCCGGAGGGCCTACGGCGAGGGCTGGCTTTTCCGGTGGACCGCGGCGAGAGAAGTTGCTCCCTATTTCTGCACCAAGCCCGGCGATGCGGCCCTGAACAAGGATAACAGCTATGGCTTCGGGCTGCCGGCTATGGGATCGATGCTGGGGCAGATGACCCAGGTGAACACGCCGCCTCAAGGGGGGCTGGAGATGTTCCCGGTGATGCTGATGATGGCGATAATGTCCAGCATGACGGGAGCCGCGTAATGAACAAGTGGAAATTATTGCCGATTACCCTCGACCTGGTGAGTATAGCCGCCATTGGCATGGGTATCGGTGTGGAGCTGGCCACTCATGCGGACATCGGCTGGGCCACGGTAACAGTTGGAAGCTGCCTGGTCGTTATCGGCGGCGTCATCTGGGGCAAGTTCATGCATGGGGTAATAATCCAGGAGGAGCGTTATGGATAGGCTATTCATCGCCACCGCCGCTTTGGTGGGTGGACTGGCAGCGGCCTTGGCCGGATGGCTGGAAAGCAACGAGGCATTTAACCCGCGCAAGTTTGGCGGCTCAGTTATCCGTGCCCTTATTGCCGGCGCTGTATTTGCAGCGGGACATAACCTCGCCGGTCCAGCCGGAATATTGGACCTGCTCTATGCCTTTCTGGGGGGCGCCGGGGTGGATGTCCTGGGCAACCGTATCTCCGGCAGGCTCGGTAACGGCAGCTTCCCGCTAACCCCTGGTAAGAAGCCATCCCGGGATGAGAGCACGCAGGTTTCCGGGGAGGGATAAATGGCACAGTATGCGGATGTTATCGAGATAGCGGCTCCTTCCCAGGCGGCTCCCGGGGACAGGGTGGATATTACTGTCAGGATACAAAATACCTATTTCGATACCATAGCTATCATGGTTGGCGGCGCCCTGGAATACGGCGTTACACCCTGGCCCGGCATTGATTTCCCCGAGTACTGGGCCAATGTTGACAGGGAGACAGTATTCTACTTTAGCGGTTCGTTCATCATGCCGGACAGGAAGGTGACCATACACGCCTACAGCTACTGGTATGGTACGGACGGCGACTGGTACTTTGATGACGAGATGACGAGGTCAGTAGAGGTGGCGGCTGCGCCGCAGCCCGCCATCTCGGATTTTCGTATCGTGGACTACGTCAAGGTTTAGGAGGTTGACATGCCACTGAAAACTCTGGATTTAAGTCTCAAGGCGGTCCGGGTCCTGCAGGACGGATCAAACCCACCGGAGCAGGGCTTGCTCTTGCCCGGGTGGTATGTCGACCCGCAGACGGGACAGCATATCTTCTACGACCCGAGCTCCGAAAAGTTCTATACCCTGGCTGGCGGGGTATACATTCCGCTGGGGTATATGACCCCGGCGCCCAAGCAGGTGGCTGTGGCTCCCGGCGACAGGCTGAAGGTAACCATATCCTTCAAGTACACCGGGCCGGCTATTACCGGGGTAACCGGCTACTACTGCCTGGGAGTCTACGGACTCTTCGGGTTTGATGAGAAACTGGTGCAGAAGACCACGTTCAACATATCCCAGGTGGTTTCCCCGCCAGCATCTCCGAATGTCAGCGATTCCTTCACTTTCACTATCCCGGCAGATATCGGCGCTAACTGGGACGACATCTACGTCAAGATTTTTGGCGGCAGTCCCGGCATTGCCGGGGAGGTTACCACGCCGTACCTGTTTGGCTATGAGAATGCCCTTACTATCGCCGGTATCCAGCCGAACATCACGGAGTTCAAGATTGCCGATTTCGCCAGGGTTTAGGAGGACAGCGTGACGCTCGATATTGTCTTCGAACCTATGGCTCTGGAGCCCAAGACGTTCAACATCGGGGATAAGGTCCGGGTGACCGTATCCTTCAAGTACGTTGTTGGGGTTAACACCACCGTGAAGCTGCTGGCTGGTCCCTACTACACTAATATCTTCGGCAAGCATCTGGTCAGCCCATGCGTGGGACAGGCCGACATTCCGCTGTCTGCGGCTTCTACTCCGGCCCAGGGAACCGGCATGGTTGATTTTGTCCTGATAGCTAAATCGCTGGGCGGCATCGATAACGGCACTTACGGACTGAGGGTCTGGGTTGAGGACACTAACGCCATTGCCGAGCAAGATAACGTGCTCATTGTTTCGGGAAATACCGGCGGTGGGGATACGTTCTCGGCCATGCTGCCGATGCTGATGATGATCATGGTGATGGGGATGATTATGCCGATGACCCGGCAGATGGCTGAAGGGGTCGATGAAGAATGAAGGCCTACCTCGAACCGGCAGAGGTCGAAAAGCTTGAACAGGCAGCAACGTACCTGCGGGACCGCCTGCTGGTCAGGCTGCTTTTCCACTTGGGCTGCCGGGTGTCCGAGGCCCTGGCCCTGACACCCCAGGATATAGACCTGAATCAGGGTACTGTTACCATATTGCACTTGAAGAGCCGTGTGCGGGTTTTCTGTCCCCGGTGCAATGCCCGTCTGGGGAAGAGCCACAGCTTCTGCCCCGGCTGCGGGACACAGGTCGAGGGAGCCGTAAAGAAAGAACTGGAGCACCGCCGGGTTAGGACTTTACCTTTAGACAAGGGGACTCTGGATACACTCCGCGAGTACATCAAGAGGAAAGGGCCAATAAAGCAAAACGGAAGGATAATGCTATTCGGCATCAACCGCCACCGGGCATGGCAGATAGTAAAGGAGTTGGCCCATAGGGCAGGGCTACCCCTGTTAGTGCATCCGGAAAGCGGCCGTGAGCATGGGGTCAGCCCCCACCGTCTCAGAGATGCCTTTGCGGTAATGGCGGTGAAACAAAACGATTCTGGGGATGGACTCCGTCTCCTGCAGGAGCATTTAGGCCATACCAGTTTCAACACTACTGCCAGTTACAGGAAAGTATCGGGCCAGGAGCACCAGGAGTGGTATGAAAAGCTGTGGGGACAAAAGGATGGGGCTGGACCCCATTCTACAGATGCGCCTATACCTGGGAATATTAAAAACGTTACAAGGAGGGGATCATAAATGGAGCTATCCCTGGTAATTAGCAGCGTGGCATTAGCCATAAATATCTTTACTGCCGTCTTCGTCTTTGGCTACTGGAAGGGTAAGGTGGATATCAAAATCGACACCTTATGGGAGGTATATGTCACCAGCGCCCTGGCCAGGGAGCAACAGAGGCGAATGGGGCATAGCCGGGCCCCAATACAGTTCCCCTCTGAGTGGTATGAAAAGACCAAGGGGCTTGGCAACATCTCAAAGAGTGAGCTGTGTTTCCGTGCAGTGCGTCTCCTGGGGGCTGAGGAGATAAGTCGTGTAGCCACGGCCAATAGCAGGAGTTTCGAGGAGGCTGTGGGTGGGTTCGTGAGTAACCTTATGGAGAAAGAGACATGCCGGGACAGGCAATAATGACCATCAACAATAAGCAGTGGATAGTGTCTGTGGCCACCACTCTACAGGAGTTGGTTCAGGGGTTGGGGGGAATGGCAACTATCCCTTCTGGCACGGGCATGCTTTTCGACATGGGTCAGGAGCAGAGAATTATGGTTACCACTGTACCCATGCGCTTTCCCCTGGACATCGTGTTTTTAGACAGATCCCTGGTAGTCAACGGCATAGCGGTAAATGTAGCTCCAGGGCATATAGTCACCGGTGAGACCCCGGCTCGCTTCTTCCTGGAGGTTAATGCCGGTGAGGCTCAAGGTGTAAAAAAGGAACAGCAAGCCATTCTCCAAATATTATCCAACCCGGGGCCTCAGGATAACCCACAGCTTCAAATAAACCAACTTACCAGCCTGACCCTGGAGATGATGGCTGATGAGATATTGGGATTTCTGGTGTTCGGAATGGGGCTATGGCTGGTGATAAAGGCTCTCACGCGAGGGGAAGGCCAGGTATAGAGTGGTAGAATCACTAAGACCGGCTCGGGGCGGCTACCTCCGGCCCTTCGGCGCTGCCTGGTTTATCCGGGAGTTCCTCAAGGGCAATGGCCCTGAAGGATCAACGGTCATCGACCCCCGGCGCGGCGCTACCCAGAGCGATATCAATTATGAGTATAAAGAGGCCCTCGCCCGCGCTACAGCCCGGGAGCATGCCGAGAAGAAAATCAGCCGCATGGTGTTAGACGGCGCCGACGTCACCGAGGAACAGGCTGAGGAAATATACCAGCGGGAGCTTAAGAAGGTATCCCGCAAGTTTACCCACATGCGTTATCATTCCTTCTTGCGTTACTTTGGTGTACTTAAACGATTGAAATGGGTGGTAGAAACGGGAGAGACTGAGGCATCCTCAATACAGGATAATTACCCGGAAGCTCCCCACCGTGTGTATTACCGGCTCACCCGGCAAGGGATAAAAGCCAGCGAAGAGCTGTGGTCCAATCCCCTGTTTACCCTGTACCCCGAAATCGGCCCCAACCACAGGAAGAAATCAGTATAGAGGATTATCACAGAGCAATTTTAACTTAACCGCCCCTAGAGGGCGGTTTTTTGTTTCTACTACATATCCCTCTGTTAGACCCATCATTTTGTGTGTTTTTTGCTTGTTCTTTAAACCCCCCTCCTTACCCCCAGGGTGGGTGAAAATGTAGCTACTTCTTCTCGTTTAACAATGTGCGCTATTGTGCAATCATAGTATTGTAAAGCTAATTTGAATCTAAATTAGCTTGAACCTATACAACTGAATAGCCACTGGCTACAAGTTGGCAACTGTTAGCCAGTAACACCTAGTGAAGGTTAGTTACATATAATAATGTAGCTACGCCTTAATAGTGGGGTAAATGCCAAAGCTATAGGGATATGATTAACCTATTAGCCAATAGGCCAAAGTTAGGGATAGCAAGGCAAGTTACTCAAAGCTAACCAATACCCGATAGCGGGTTATGGGACTGGTGAATAGCTATTCTACATATAAATTGAAGCTATCTACATACTGTCTAGGTTTCAAGGTCTTATACCTTGAACCTACTACCAAAGGGGTAGGATAGTAGATATTCTACGGTAGTATTGAACCTAGACAGAAAGCCTATACCTTGAACGGGTAGGACCCCGATACATCGGGGGTAAACTTAGGGGACTGTTGTGCCAATCTTAATAAAATAAGGATGGTGCAACAATGGCAAAAAGTGGATTAGACATCCATGCCCTGATGAAACAATCACCCGACAAGGCTAAGGATAGGTCTGTGTGGGGCTTGCCTCTGAACGGCCTCTGGATACCCTTCTTCATGGCTACGAACACAGTCGGCGAGAGCAACATTGATTCTGGAAGCCTGGGATGCCCGCTGCGTCTGGCAGTAGATAAAGACGGCGTTCCCAAGCTGAAAGACGATGGTTCGGCCCGCTATCAGGTGGACAAGACAATCAGCAAGGCTGTCAAAGGCGTAAAGGACAATATCGCCTTCGGCCTGATGACCTTCACGGAGACAACCAAGAGAGCACGCCCTGATGAGTATAAGGCTCAGGTTGAGGCTGCCCAGAAGGCTGGCGACGAGATACGGGAACACGAGGATACCACGCTGGGTGCTTACCTGGCTGAACTGGAAGCGATGGCTGCTAAGGGTGCAACTATCGCTCAAGCCCCCGCTACCACGGAAAAAGAACTGGTGGCTGCATAAGCAGTTACCCAGGCACACACAGTCCCCTTAGTTTACCCCCGATGTATCGGGGTCCTGCCCGTTCAGGGGATAAGAGAAGGGGGTTGCCATGAATCAACCACTATGGGCAACTCCTGAGCGGCAACGGGTCCTGGATGTGCTTAAGCGTAACCTCTTTGCTGGGCGATGCACCTACGGGCATACCAACTGTCCAGCTATGCGGAAGATTCAGCAGGCCATCGTTGATAAGATTGGCTTACCCGATGAAGACAATCCCTTCACCTGGATTATGCGGGCGTCTATGGTTGCCCAAACAGTCCAGAACTCCATGACAAGGGATGAGCTTCGCCACTTACCCCAATGGACTTCCGCAGAGCTAACGGAATACTGGAAGGCCGATGACAGGGACAAACGGGCCTACCAGCTAAAGCTCAGTAAGAGATATATGCACTCCCTGCCTGGAATCTACCATCGGGGACACTTCGATTCCATCGCCAAGAGTGAAAGCCTCGATAAAAGACCCCTGTGGCACATAGTAGAAATGGGGATAAGCGCTTTCACGATGGGCAGAACGGCCAAGGTCTTTATACCTGGCTTGAAGGCAACCATCTGGGTAGACTTGCAGGGAATCAAACAGGCTACTAAAAACGCCAAGAGACGATGGGTTAGGTATGGCAAGGGCAAAGCACCAGCAAGCATCCAGGAGCAAATAGAGAGCCGTTGCTCTCAGGCAGTTAAACGATACTTAGACGCTCCGTGCTGAAAAGGCACGGGGCGTCTTTTCTTTTATACCTTCCCCCACCGCAACCCCCCTCTGAGAACAAACAGAGGAGGTATGCATGACTACCCTAACGCTTTCTCCACCTCTAATAGATACCAAAGTACCGGCAAAGTCTACCGAGGCACGCTTGGCAGGGCTTGGGGGTTATATCCGGGATGCTGTAAGGCACTGCGGCAAGCGGGACCGGGGTTCTTTTGACTTTGAGGACCTGGTACAGGCGGCCACACTAGAGGTTTGGAAGGAACTTAAAGAATACCCCGATGCCCCTATCGGATACATCTGGCAGGTGGCGTACAGGGCTGCCATCCATGTACTCCGGCAGGGCAAGTCTGTCGACTCACCCGGGGCCGCTCGCCATGATAACTACCAGGTCTTAAGCCTGGAGGCGCTCCTGGAGAGCAGAGATGGACAGGATACTGAGGATGCCCTGGCTCGTCGCCGGCGCTATGGTGAAATACCTAAGCCAACTGAGGATATCGCTGTCACCAGGGTTATGGATTATGAGCTAAGGAAGTCCCTTACACCCAGGCAAGAGCAGGTTTTAGACCTGCGCCTCCAGCAGTACTCCGAGTCTGAGGTGGCTGCTGTCCTGGGTATCACTCAGGAGTCAGTCAGCGACCATGTCTTAAAAATCCGGGAAAGGGCATTGGCTGCTTGGGGTGATAAGCCACAACCACCGCCTCGGGTAAAACTTACCCCTGAGGAAGCCAGGGAGAGGCGAAGGCAACGGGACCTGCAGCGCGCCAAAAACCCGGACCGCAAGGCATCTATGAAAGCTTATAAGAAGCAACACAGGGAGCAGATCAACGCCATGAGGCGGGGCAAGAGACGGGAGGAGCGGCAGCGATGGTATGTCCGCCACAAGGATGAATTCAATGCCAAAAGGCGAGGCTCACCGCTCGGCATTTAGGGTCTCAGAAAACTGTTATATTATAACCATCTTTTAGACACTCTCGAACGGTTTCCAACACTTTCTACCAGGTTCTAGTAGAAAATCCTTAAGGGTTAATCAAAGTGCTAAGCCAAGAACATAAGCCAGTGTTGTCTCTATCTCTACAAGGGAGTCCTGGGGCAACTCACCGATCTTTTCTACCAGCCGTGACCGGTCAAGACATGAAAGCTGGTGGCATAGAGCCACCGAGTCTTCCGGAAGGCCGCCTATACCAGCCTTTATACGTACTGAACCTCTTTGAGAGGCACGTCTAAGCTTGCTGGTTGTTGGCACCACGATAACGGTCTTAAGCCGCTCAAAATCATCGCTTTGGATTATTACCGCTGGGCGGCTGAACTTAGGTTCGCTCCCTGTTGGCTCTTCCCCGAAGTTAACCCACCATACTTCACCCCGCACTACCTACTCTCCCTCTTTGGCCAGGTAGCGGGCCATATCCTTGACACTAGCTTCACTGAACATCATGTCCTCATCATCCGGCTCCGGTATATCTCCAGTAACGCTCGGAACTTGAAGCATACCCGACTCTTTAGCTACCCGATATGCCCCAACGGCGTAGTAGCGGCTCCACTGGGCCAGCACCTTTGCGTTCTGCCGTCGACTTTCCCCCTCTTGAAGATAATGCAGGACAGAGAGAACCGTCAACACATAAGCAATGAACCATCCTTGCAACTCAGCCAGGGCGCTATCATCAATCTCAATCTCTGGGCGCTTCTCAGTGGCCCGGTATATAATGGACACCGCCGCCATACCTGTTATCAGGTCATTTGAAGCCTCTTTTCCCAGGGCTTCAGGTCCAGACTTCTCAATCTCTTCCTTTAGCTCAGACAACCCCAGCATTGAAATTTGAGATAGCTCTGAGACATCACTTATGTGGCTCCACATGATATGCCATATTGAGTGCTGAAGCGAGGAGAAGCGTGGTAATATGCTTGTAAATACCTTGGATAGTCCTTCCAGAGTGGGAACTCGGAGAAGCTGCGCTAAGACCTCAGATTCTATCTGCTCGGCAATAGCTTCTATGGACTTCATCGCTGGCCCGGGCAACTTTGAACTCAAAAGTTCTTCCAGGGTATGGTGACCAGGAAATAGAAGCCTTAGAGACCTCGGCTCTTGTGCCAGAACCGGTCTTGGCGGCGCAGTTAGACTAACCATGGCAAACCCCACTTCACGGGTTATTATAACACCTTATAGATTACAAAGTCTACGACCGCCACTTCCAGATAGGTGAATCTCTCCGGTGGGCTGGACCGGCCCAAACCGAGTCCCTAGAACGCAAAAATAGGCCCCTATTCGGCGAAAAACGGCCTGTAACATCCCTCCGATGTGTATCTAGCGACGGGGGAACACCGTGCGAAACACCCCTAACCCCCCCAGCAGAGGCCGACCTACCCCTATCTGAGCGCACATGAATGTGAATCAGGTGACACAACATCCTAATGTTTTGGTGCACGGGGGAACATTATGGGCTTCCGTGCAGTGCAGCCGTCTATTACAAGCAAAATGATCTTGTGTTACTCGTAAGAAAAGCCACCTAGTTAATCCAGTGTTTGCTGGATCGCCCGCCTTATTTCCATGAGAGTCTCTTTCTCACCAAACCGATTAGCCACGATTCTCAGTCGACTCTGAGGGAGATCCAAGAGTTCACTGACCTTTTTCATCTGTGCATTCGGATCCACTACGATCATGATTGCCTTCCCTTCGCTTGCCATCCCAGAAGTGACGTATTCCTTGACCTCTAGGTCTCCAAATCTGTACCCGATGACAACAATAATTTTGATGGCACCAATGTACCGAAACAGATTATCAAGTCTGGCATACGCTGCGCTAAAGGGTTCGGCGAATAGTCGCTGACTAGGCCGTTTCTTCTTAGTAGGATAAACAAGCACGGTGCGGCGGGGCCCTTGCAAAAATGTCGAGGGGTAACCTTTCACAATCTCGCCTGCTGGGGGATCTCCAAGCCAAGAAGTTGAGCCGTGTAGTTTCCACAATACGATGGAGTGCCGTGCTATCCCGGGGGGAACATAGTTTCTAACCCAAACGGACTGCCCAGTTGGTCCAGCTTGAAAGCCATCGGCTACCTCGTAATCTTTGGGCAAAGATCGTGCCAAAGCTTCGAATGCAAGGTCATAATTAGTCGTAAAGACATTGGTTTTTTCCTGGCCGGAACATTCCTCGAAGAGCTTGAAGAGAGGATCATAGCACTCGACTACCTTCTGCGAATTAGTGGGTTCCCCGTATGTAGAACAAATCCTATCAAGAACCATATTCCTCAAATCCCAAAGACTCTGTCTCAGTTCATGCACTTCGTTTACAGTGGTTCTCCCTTTAGTCAGTCCCCATATTTTGTTCCACAAAAACTCTCCGGACCGAAAAGATAGTTCACAATCTTCGATGCAGGTGAGGACATGCTCAATGTCTATATCTACCGGGGACAATTTGTTGTATCCACTGGATGTATCTATCACCGCCATCCACAGCCCGCGTTGTTTCGAATCCAAGCCTTTAGCAAATTGCTCTCTGAAATCCACCATTGTAGGCATATCAAAAGGGCGCGATGCTCCCGCGCCAGCTAATAGCACCACTGGCGACGGACATATGTGTCGAGCCATTTCAACCCCTATCGTATCTGCTAATGCCAAAGCATACGTCGAAATAAGCCCGTGAAGCCCGGTCAGTTCTTGTCCACCAGAAAAACCTCTTCTCGAAGAATTTTCAGAATCTTCTCAAGCTCAGGACTTTCGCCCGCTGCCGCAGCTTCTCGCTGAGAGCGGTGTGCCTCCCGATGTAATTTCCACGATTTTATGAGGGGTTGAAAGAAATTCCTCACGACTAAGGCCGGCTTGCATGTTATTTCCCCCTTTCTAAGTCGATATTCAGCTTGCTTCACTTCCCCGTGTGGTACTGTGAGCCCAGCGTCGAATCCACACCACTGTGATCAAAGAGCAGAAACATGTGTTTTAGCGCTCTGCAGTACTGGCTTTATCGTGCTGGCAAACCTCACCTCACCAATTCCTCAATGTGTGCCGTCAGAACCCTTTCATCTATGACCCCTACCCAGCGGCTGATAATTTGCCCATCACGGTTGGCCCGCCGTGTAGCGGAATTCACTTCACACAACCAAAGGTCTTGAAACACTTCTCTTTACAAACCTCGCAGATGGCGTACCTCGATACCACAATACAATCGGTACCCCTCGTTTCTATGTAGGGAGCGAAAGATCAAACGTCGAAGAGGCAATCTAAGGCTTTACCTTCTTTTTCTTCGAGTTGTTGCCACGTGAAGCTAATGGAGAGAGAACTAGCCAACGTGGAAAGGCCCCGAGAACTTAAAATTGTTGTTGAAATAGGATTCGACAATCTTTGCTTCACAACTGTTTGCCCCTTCAGCTTGGCTATCACCCCTTCCTTAGGCCAGGGTTCCCAGAGAAAGAGTATATCGTCACTGCTAAACCCACTGGGTTCCGGCCAAACATAGCCTGTGTCACTCTCAGTGATAGGGGTCTGACTTGCTTTGACTATCCAATATTTCATCGGTCCCCTCCTTTCCATACTTTGGTGGCAACGATCTGAACTTGGGCCAAACCAACATTTGATTTCTGAGCTACCAGATAAATTCATCAGGCAAAGGTTCAATCGCTTTCCCCACCAGACCACAAGGCGTCTGTTCGGGGGATAACAACTGTCTTCATGGCTTGTTAGCTCCCAGACCAGATACTGGCTTTGGGCTTGGAGAGCGGTCAACTGCCCTATTCCCCAGTATCGGAACAGGCTTGGTTGCATCCCATCCCACCCAGTAATTACCTCGCCAGGTGCCATCTTGTGTCGATCGAGCTTGGTCGCGCCCTCCCAGAAAATCATTATTACTTACAGTCGCTTTGTCGCCTGTGATGAACAAAGATGCCCTTTCCGTAAATACATTCGATGCAATCGTATATGGTGATATACCCACTCCAATTATTAGTGGACCAACGATAGTGTTGCGCGTGATCGTCCCGCCTCCGCCCAGGACCAGGAACCTCGCCTGCCCTTGAACCCCCTGTAAAGGAGACGCGATGAGAGAATTCTCCACAGTAAAGTTATGCATTTCGAAAGTAGGCGAACTAAGTTCCGAGTCAACAATTTTGACGCTCCCTTGCTTAGGGGAGTTGGAAACCCTAACGGCCTTGAGAACCTTAACTCGTATATTTGACGCCGCAAGTTCCCCCCCCTCTTCTACCATTAGTTCAGCCACATTGAGGTGTCTCACTGTCACTCCGGGAGATTGCACTACGAGACTACCGCCTAGCACTGTGGCATCTATCCCATCTCCGACTATTGTCAGCGGTCTCAAAATTCTCACAGAACCAATTCCGTAGGTGCCTGTTGCGATACGTATGACCTCGCCATCCTTGGCAATCTGCACTGCCTCGGCCAGGGTCTTGTAATCATCAGGGACCAACCAATTCCGCTTGTCAACTTTTGGAGTAAGGGGCGGTGATGCTATCGACAAAGTCGGGTTTTCACCTTCCGGAGCAAAACTGTAAAGTATTTGTTCGATTTGATTGCCATATTCCCCCCACTTTACCTCTGGACTCATTCCCATAATTACATGGAGACGATAGCCAGCAAGTTTCCCCAGGTCGCGGTCTTCGAGTACGGTTAATATGCCCATCATTTTGAAAGGCACGTCATTGCCACCAAAAGTGGATAGGATTGAGTAAGCGGCGAGGCCTCCGGGCAAAGTTACTTTTGTCTTGGTAATTACCTGAAACGATGGTAATGTCTTTCCACCAGCATTCTCCCATTCTTTCACCAGCTGTTCTAATGGTCCTGCCGTGTTATAGCTCGAGGAAGAGATTGAAACGTTTGCCAAGCCACCCGCCGGTTTGAATACAGCCTTATTTCCTTCTTCTCCCCCCGTCCAATCTGGTGGAAGCCACACAGAGTATTTCCAGGCTTTGTTCCGATATTCCACCTGTGTGGGTGTCGGGCTGAGAGCAACGATAGGAGCAGCGGTTGGGGTAAGTGGTGGCAGTGCCGTCGGTCTTGGGGTGGGAGGGGCGGTAGGTACAGGAGTAGCCGTCGGTGTATAAACAGGCGTGGTTACCGGTGGCGTATATGTCGGAATCGGAGATGCTAAGATATTCGGCGTTGGGGCACTGGACTCAATCTTCGGTGCGGGGGTAGAAGCTTTCCCACCGCAGGCCGCTAATAGAACGGTGATAAGGAAAACGACCAATAGAATAGGCCAATGCTTCCGCATTTTACACCTCCAAGCCTGTCGTAGTGCACCTTTGCGCTTGGGCTGGATTATAGCTTATACGCATCACTGCGTCAATACGTACGTACGCCCGGCTCGCCACCCACATGAGGGCGACGGACGGAGTGACCAACGACAAGGGGGAACGGATATACCTGAGGCAGACCGGAGACCCAGAGCCGTTTCATCTGGAGATATATCGGGATCTATGGGCCTGGCTAGACCAACCTTTTGATGTTTTGCCTATACCCTATGACTCAGAACAGTTGCAATTTAACCTATCTTAATTCGGACAAGAGTGGTATTTTACCTTACCTCAGACTTCCACGTCTGAAAACCCTTTGGTTTTCAATTCGTTCCACTGACCGGAACATATGGTGGACAATCTATCGCTGGATATCGCGGCCGCCTACAGGGAAAAGAGAGCTCTATCTCACTTATTACTGCCTTTAGCGACGACCGAGGAAGCGATCTTCCACTCCCTCGGATCCATAATACGACCATAGTAGGCTCTTAGGGGTCCAGCCGAAGTCCGTAATCTTCGCATCTGTGTATTTAGTGGAGTATGATGTTGCAGGTGCCAAATTCGCCCAGCTATAATAGGTAATAACACCCTGAGGATACCTGGCGTAATAACCGCCTATTAACTTAGTGTTCGGCATCAATGCAATGGCGGCTCTAGCCAGCTTTTCCTGATGAGTACGAAATTCATCTGCCATCTTATTAGCCTCCTCCGTCGAGATCTTATTGCTGGAATATACCTTGTCGAAAAATGAGTCATCATAATGTACCATAATCTTATAGTCCCAGGGGTAGTAAATGTCTTCATTGTGTTTGACTTCGAATGTGAATTTGGTAACCCCCAAAGAAGTTTTAAGGCTGGAGAAATTCGTGCTCAGAAATGACACCAATTCAGCTTCAGAAGTGATAACTGTCGGTGTAGGCGTTGGTGTTGATGTGGGAGTGGGTACTGGCGTGGGTTTTGGAGTCGCCACTGGTGTAGTCGGTGCTGGCGTCGGGGCCTGAATGGTTACGGATGTTGGAATCGGTGTTTTCTCGTAGGTAGCCTTCAGTGTCTCGTATTCCCCTTGTAAGCTCCTCAGCCGGGTTTCTGTCGTGTCTAATCGCGATTGCGCATCTTTCAAGTCTCGTTCCAACTGAACGTTCCTGGCCAGAGCGTTACCCAAATCCTGCTTAGCCTTTTCCTGGCTTGCTTTCAAACTGTCGTTGTCGCCCTGAAAGGCTTTCGTCTGGCTTTGAGCTGTCGTTAAATCTACAATAGCCTTGTCGTAAGCCGCTTTGACCTTATCGTATTCGGTCGTGACATTCACGGCCTCATTTTGGATTCCAGGTACACCTCCTGTGCATGCCGGCAATAATAAGGCAAGCATAGCTAGAACCGCCGTGACAGAAACCTGCCAATGTGTGATCATGGCCCGCCGCCCGAGGCAGCTTCTACGATGCAGCGTCGTTCCTTCAAGCACAAGATTATTGTACTTCTCCCATTTGATCGTCATAAGTTACCACCACGATTTCCGGATTTTGTGGAACCCGCCTTATGTCGATAACCTTAATTCTTCCAGATTTTTGCGCCTCCGCAAGTTCCCGGAGTTCGGACTGTTTCGGGTGAGATGCCATGTCATCCACCCAGTTGATGGTTTTCGTTTTCCACGTCATTGGGTCACTCTCCGTTTGCTCGCAAAAGCAAAGAAAGCTGCTGTCAACAGTAAAATTCCCAGCACAATACACACTCCCCAGGCTATGATGCCTACCCCGCTAACGAGCATCATGATTCCTGTAACCCTATTGTTTTACAGCAAACACCCTCTACTCCCGAAAATGTGACACTGGTAGGTTCAGTCTCCACCATCGGCCTCGCGGGTTCTTCTAGAAACTCCCGGCTACTCACTTAGACTCGACCAACATGAGTATCGGTCTTGGGACTGGCTGCTGCACTGGGGCTATTGTAATACTGCCGCTGACAAGCGTCAATACAGGCGGGCGGAAACCCAGGGTCTTTGCATTGTCACTCTCGTGCCTCGGAGTTCAACTTGAGGAGAGCTATGGCCTCAGATGGGCGTGCAGAGTAGCGCCTCAGTGCTGACGCGATGTTACTCTTGCCTTGGTAGTGGAGAATGCCAATCACCAAGTTCCGCAGGGCTGCCAGGACTTGGGGTGCAGAACCGCTTCTCACATGGCACCGGTCTTCATCGAAGGTGACATCTCTAACCCAATGGAGTTGGTTCTCTATTTTCCAGTGGCCTCGCCAGAGCGTTAATAGTTGCCTTGGTGGTGCTTCCTGGGGTGACAGACTCGTAATGGCGTATGCCACATCCCTTCTTGTCCCACCTTTCTTGCTGGTGGCGGTGCGTTCCATCCGACAGACCTGAGCTAGTCGCGACCAATCTGTGTAGCCCACAAGGGCCGTGGAAGCCCACAAGCTCCTTCACTCCACCGGTCCCCCATGTCCCCGGCCTCACTCACCTGTGGCGTTGGTTGTCCTTCACTACCAAGAAGTAGTGCCCCCTTTTTGCACAATCTTTTCGCATATTTGCTACCCCCGGCTGTATCCTCCTGATTACATACTTTCTTGCCTGGCCTGTATTGCCACAGTATTCATCCAGAATGCAGGATTTCTCTTTCCTGGTCTTGGCTTTCAAGTATGTTCCTCTCAGTACCTTAAGATATTCATTTCTTGAGTGCATATCCATCTTCTCCATAATTTAGTCTGGCTTTACCTCCTCTAAATCTATCAACCAGACTACACCTTTTCATTTTCGGTTACATTTTATGTGATTTAATTACCACCTCATTTTAGATGATTTAATTCGCGGTCTTTGAAAGAACTGGGAAGTGTGGTATCATCTTGACACATCGATTTGTCCGAAAACGACTGAACCCTACAGTTGACGTTGCATTCGCTTTTCACTGTTGCTTCTGGTCTGAATTTGCCAGCCCAGGCAACTGATCCTAGGAATAAACAAAGAAGGGAAAGGAGGGTGTCATGGAAACTAGAAACTATATTCAACCATCAATATTGGACGATTTGCCGGCCATGGTTAGAAATGAAGTTGTTAAACTGTCTCCCCAAAAACAGCAAGAATTCGTAGAGGAATACCATAGGAAATGTAAGAGTATGGGTAAGGCGTATGTAGCGTGGTTTTTCCTCGGTTGGCATTATGCATACTTGGGGAAGTGGGGATGGCAAGTATTTTTTGGTCTAACATTGGGCGGTTTGGCTATTTGGTGGCTTATTAGCATTGCACTCATACCAGGCATGATAAAAGACTATAACAGGGACAAAGCTGTAGAGGTACTCAGGAACCTCAGAGCTGTTTCAGCGATATAAACAAAGGTGCGAGAGAACTGCGGGTTTGCATAGCAAAAGGACCTTCCTGAAGTGCTTGGGGCACCTCTTTACAAGGTATGGACTTCTCCCAGAAACTCAGAAGATGGACCGAACGGCACACCATCTGGAGTTGCTTTATTGCTAGCGGGAACTCTGGTTTAATGCCGGATGTCATTATTTATCGAAATGGACAATGGCGCAATGAGCCAAATATTCAGGTAAGACGGTATTTAAAAGTGAGTCCCGACCTACTTTTGCCATTGCTCAAAAGCCTCCCACAACTCTTTCAGTCTCTTTTCAACCTTCGCCATGTCGAACGATTTGTAGCCATCTTTTTTCAGCTGGTCTTCTAGCTTTTCAACGAACTCCTTGACACCAGGATAAGGCAATTTGGGGTCATAGTAGACGCCTTCAATTCCCTCCAACATACCCTTCAAGCAGGAACCCCGCTGAATGATAGGAAGAACCGGGATACCTTTTTGCAGAGCGGCGCCAACCTCCTGGTTGACCCATGCATTAGCACTGGCATCTTCGGACCACACAACGATCATATGGGTGCTTTCAGAAACCCCAGCAATAATTTTCTCTTTGTTAAGTTTCCCAAGGCCCAGTTCGAGCTCATCAATCCATACACTCCAGTCCCTTGGTAGTGCCATGAGTAACATTTTAGCAATTGGGTCTTCCTCGCGTCTCCGACTTAAAAAAATCATAGGTTTCTTTAGTGTGTTAGTGCTATTATTCTCACCCATTGGTATAATCCCCCCTTACGTTGTGGCGTTGATGGTCATTTTGATTTTCTACAACAACATATTACAAAATCACTTTTTGTTGCTATTGCGTAGACTACCATTTCCTAAATTCAACACGCGCCGACACACGCGCCGACACACGTATCGTATCTGTGCCAGAAAGGATTAAAAAGCACCTGTACATAGCCTAGAATTCGCGGCGCTTTGGGATTGAAGATGTTCCCGGTTTGGTAAGCTTGAGTCCTTTCGAATACCTGATTTTAGTGTCCATCTTATCTATCTTACCTCAATTTAATAGACGTGGGTTTTACGAATGAGGGCATCAAGTAGATTGCATTTTGGCCTTTATCTTGGTGTGCAGTAACGTAATCTATTTAGTGGTCCCCGTAGTAGCTATTGCACAATCCCGAGATTTGTGACCAAAAGCTGCACAAATCGTCCTATCGTTATCTAAAGAAGAACAATTCAAGCTATCGTGTAGCACCTGCCATCCCGATGCGACATTTAGATTTCGCCAACTTCAGACGTCTGGACATCAGGGCTTACGCGGCGGCCTCAGAATGGTGCATAGCAATCTCATAAATGGTGGGAACCTGGGTACCGGGAAAGGTAGCGGGGCGTCGTCCATGCCGGAAGTCTAGCATAATTCCCAAGAATATGCACTATTAATTATGCTCTCCTAGCTACGAGGCATGTCCAGACATCTGAACTTGGGGACAGTTGGCAGCGAGCTTAACCGGCATCAGGCATTTTCCGTATTGATTAATCTTTTTTATGGTCTAATCCCCCGTCGCTTGCGTCAGTCGGGGAGAGTCATTGTCAACCAAGAGCTCCTTTTGCCTACCTTCGGACAATGCCACGATATAGAATTCCAGTCTACCTGGCTTGACTCCCCCACCAGATCTGCGTGTATTTCACCACAGCTACCAACGGTTCAACAAAGCCCTCTCTTACTATTGTTCTTAAAACTTCATGCTCCGAGATGAAGTCAGCAATCGGGGGGGTGGTTCGATAGTATAGGGTCACAAACGCCGCGCCAAACTCGTTATTCAGCAGAACCTCGTCCCGGAATTGTCTCAAAACACCTATCTGCTCCGCAGCCGGCGTGCCATAAGCCGCGGTGGCAATGAAGCAAGAGGTCACCGTCAGGGTCGCTGTCGACAGGCTCGAGATGTTTCCAGCCGCATCGATAACGTAAAGATAATATGTACCTGCCGTTGCCGGAGCGAGGATTGTTGTCGCAGTCCCGCTGACTGTCTTCGTCATGGTGGCGCTGGCTGCAAAGGTGGTCGTCCCAGATGGGGCAAACCAGATGTTATTGGTAGCGTCACCGGAACTGACTATCGTTACCGAGGCGCCGCCATTCTTCGTCACACTTGTAGCAAAGACCGTGTTCTGGTTCGTCGGTGCCGTGTTGTCCACAGTGAATGTGGCCCCACTGGTCGGCGCTGCGGTAACGATGTTACCGGCGACGTCGGTACCAATACTCATAGCTACTGTTGCCGTTCCGTTGCCTGCGCCCACTGTGTAGGCATAGGTGTAAACCGTGGTGCTCGTCTTAGTCATGGCCGTGGCTGCCAGGGTGCTGGCCCCCGATACCGCTATCTGCACCACCGGGGAGTCTGCCATGGCCTCATTGAAGGTTGCCGTTATGGTGACCGAGGAACCCGATTTATAGGGACCGGCTACCGAGTAGGTTATCGCCGCTGTCGGCGCCGTGGTGTC